>Ga0307474_10000193_pt1 | contig 44072 bp, 43 predicted proteins | sample atmos_gasesECM1C_2_FD_203312 | JGI IMG/M metagenome (GOLD analysis project Ga0307474, IMG submission 203312) | Hardwood forest soil microbial communities from Morgan-Monroe State Forest, Indiana, United States - atmos_gasesECM1C_05 | ecosystem: Environmental > Terrestrial > Soil > Temperate... | reverse complement strand
CTTTTCAAGATGGTTGGTCTACACTACATGCCATTTTTCAAGTGTCGGGATTGCAAACACAATACTTCCAGCGCGGCTGGGCTCAAAATTTGCCGGATTCAGCTCTCCCGCGACGAACTTCGGCTAGTTTTGTTTGTGATTGCCGCTTCTGCGCGATCGGGATCCTGGTTGAGGGTGACAGGATCAATATCTACAAAGACGGGACTTGTTCCCACAAAGCGAATCGCGTTGGCGGCAGCGACGAGAGTGAAAGACGGCACAATGACTTCGTCCCCCGGTCGTATACCAAAAGCAACCATGCAGAGTGGAGGGCGGCAGTTCCGGAGCTGACGCCGATGGCGTAGGGAGCACGTGCTCAAATCCTTCAAGCTTTGGGCCAAGCTCAAACGGGAACTGCGCAATACCTCCGCTACGGCTTCTACTTCCGCCAGGGATACGTCAGGTGCAGAGAGCGGAATTTTCATGCGGATCATTCCGGGTTGGACGCACGCTTCCGCAGCAGATCCGCGCCCAGGGGCACGGAAGCCAATATCTCTACGATCCTCTCGGCCGCATGTCCATCGCCATAAGGATTCGTCATGCCTTTCAGAGAAGACCTAAAGTCATTGCATCTGGCCTGCTCTATCCCCTCCAGAATGGATTGCTTGTCCGCTTTGGCATCGAGCACGTTCCTCGCACGCTCCCTGCCATATTGCCGGAAGCCAATATTCACCGTCGGTAATCCGAGCGAAGCAGTCTCCATGATGCCGCTGCTCGAGTTGCCGACCATGAGATCCACACTTGCCAGCAAACTCCAGTAAACCAAGGCACTGAGGTTGACAAATATGTGTCCGTTAGCCCGTGCTTCCAAGAACCTGCGACTTTGCTCCATCAGCGACCGGCTCCCGGCATCCGCATTGGGATAACAAAACAGGAGTTGCTCGCTTCTCTCGCTGAGTGCTGCAAATAAGGCGGCGGCTTCACAGGTGGTATCGTGTTTGATGGTGACCGGGTGGTAGGCGACGATCATGGAGGGTTTAGAAAGATCAAGCTTGAGCTGCACTTCCAGCTGATTCCGTGTGTACAATTTGCTGCGCTTCAGATGATCAAGCGATGGAGCGCCCGCACGATGCACTCGCCAAGGCTCCTCTCCCATGGAGATGATGCGCTCCCGGGCTCTTTCGGTTGAAGTGAAGTGAACATGACTCATTTTCGTGAGAGCATTCCGGACGGCGTCATCAATCGCGCCTTCACTGATTTCTCCACCCTCGATATGAGCAATTGGTATGCGTAGCGCTAGCGCAACACTCGCCGGCGCAAGGATCTCGTAGCGGTCAGCGATCAGAAGCAGAATGTCCGGCCGCATGCGGCCGAGCAGATCCGCGAGGGAAAGCACCCCAATGCCGATGCTCTTTGCCATGCCGATATCGGTGTCGGAGCTGAGCAGTGTTTCCACAGAAGCGGCAATGGCAATGCCGTCTTTCTGAATCTCCTGCGCACTAAGACCAAACTCCGGAGACAGATGCGAACCCATGACAACCAGCTTAAGATCAATATCCGGATGGGCTGCGAGTTCGCGCAATGGCCAGTAGAGATGACTATAGTCTGCCCGTGAGGTCGTTATCACGGCAATCGTCCGCTTCCGATTCATTTTCAAAGCCTATTTGGCCCGTATCTTCTGTGACCTTTTGCAGAAGATGGCCAGGCCGATATTCGGGCACCGCGTTCCAGACACCTTCGAGCAGCAGCCCCAAATCCCTGTGTTGAACACTCTGGGTTGTCTGTTCCACAATCGCGTTTAAATTCCTCGCAAACAATTCTTCAGGCTGCATCATGGAGAAGAGATCACGATGCCGCGCAACCGCTCTCCTAAGAGGATGAGAGAAGTTTTTCAAGTTTGTCTACCGGACGTGGCCCCGTGAAGATAAGCCCGATGCCGCGGTCTTCTCGAGCCGTTGCTGCAATGAGATAGTGTGCAGGCTCTTTGGCCATTCTGGCCGGACCTAGGTCACGAATCAAAATTCCTGTTTCATACGCTGGTGAGAATGCAGCCCCCCGATATCGCAGAAGATTTACGACGTCGCATCCGACGAAACCCGTCCCATCATGCGTTATACGCACTCAGTTTCTTCGATGAGTTCCAGGATTCCATGCGAGAGATCGCACGTATCTTGCAAGGAGAAATCCGGGTTTGCGCTTTTGTTCAGAAGTGCCAGACGATGCCGCCGCCGGCGAAAATATTGTGTTGACGGCTCTTGCCTGTGTTCACATCCAGTTGCGGCACACCCGACCAGAAGTCTCGACCTTCACCGCGCAGGCTGAAGTGCCCGAAGATCCTGACATCGAGTCCGAAACCAGCCTGCAATACACCGGTCGTAGTCCCCGCCGAGCTCGTGTAGGGGCCAGTATTTCCACTGAAATAGCCGAATCCTCCCCCAAAACTGACCCACGGAGAGATTGCCTGCTCCGGAAAGACATTCACTCGCGCCGCGGGAGTGACAAAGTACGATCGGTAGCCCAACAATGGGTTAGTGTGGGCGTGCACGTCCTCATCGGCGTTTACTACGAACGGGACCTCCAGGGCGATGGACAAGAGTTCGTCGCCCATGACGCGCCGGGCATAATTTACCTCGAAGGTCAACCCGTTACCGAAGGTCAGATGCGGATCGGAAGAGGGGGCACCTTGGATGCCCTGATCGCTGATGAAAGTACGCCCAAGGATGCCCGACAATTCGTTTTTTTGCGCCGCGGCCTGTGCCACGAAGATACAAAATGCCACGAGAGCCCCGACGGTGAAGCGTTTTAGCGACATTTCTCCTCCTGGAGTCGTTTGTTCGTTGCGACACAAGTTTCCGCCTAGGTTAGCACGGCACTGTGTTTTTCGTCGCGTACTTTGCCGTCACGGCGTCGTCCGCTGAACCATCGAGTACGGCCCAACTCAACCGCAGTCCTTCCCAGTAGTTGAGGGAGGTTCAATTACGTCGACCCGCGAAAGACTCGCCATTGTCAGAGGCGGTGCGACGGCCGCCAATTCCTTCATTCCTGCTGGCTCCAGACCTCGCGCGTTCGGATAACTCCGCCAAAGGCCTGGAAGCGGCCAACCCGCACAGCACATAAAACATCGCCGCATTCGCGGGGATTTGCAAATTAAAGTCTACGAAGCTATGGAACAGAATTCCCGTACACCCCAGCAAAGCGGCGAGGGACACCGCTTCATCCCATTGGGATTCCCAGCGGCGAGAGGTCGGGAATCCATACCGGTACAGGCTCGCGAGAAACCAAAGCATCATCCCGAAGCCGAGCAAGCCGGTCTCCACCAACAGCTGCGCATAGTCGTTATGCGCTTCATTGACGAACAGGTTTGTATAGAAGCTGCGATAACGCGGGTAGATCGTCGGGAACGTCCCCAAGCCCCATCCCAATACCGGCCGGTGGGAAAATATTCTCAAGCAGTCCTTCGTGATATCCCAGCGGATGCCAGGGCCCAGATCTCCCAGTCGACCCAGCACCTGCCCCTTGCCTAAAAAAATCAACAGAGCCAGTATAGAAATACACATGGCCATCGATCCGAGGGCTGCGCGAAGGCTACGCCGCTTTCCGAAGGCCAGTGTAGCGAAAAGCACGATCTCAAGAATGAACGCAAGCATTCCGCCCCGCGAGCCGGAAAGAAAAATCGTGGTGGCCATCAATACGGCACAAAATCCGGCCAATGCTCGCTTCCCACCTTTAAACACATGGCCCACGCTGAGCACCAGCGGAATCGGCACGAGCATTTCCATCAGACCAGCATAGTGGTTATGGTTGACGTAACTTCCGTAGATCATCGCGCTGGTGAAGTGTGGACTATGGACCCAGAAAATCTTGCCATTAGGGCGTAGCCCCTCGAGGAGTGCAAAAAATGCGTAGAGGACACCGAAGACACCCATCACCTGGGCGAATAATCTGCGAGTGTGCTCCTCTCTGATGCACTCGGCCGCAATGATGAGCACAATCCCGTACGAGACGTATTGAAGCGTCTCGTATTTGGTAACGTACCCGTAGGCGGACCGGCGCAGCAGAAGTTGGGCGAGTATGAGCTCGAAGAAGAGAAACATTGGCAAGTACAGCGGATTCCTCGATAGCCTTACTTGCTCGGAAAAAAGTTGGTTTGCCGCCCAAAGAAGGAACAGAGCAGCCGCACCAAGCTCGAAGGCGAAGGTTGACCACTCCTCGACCGCACCGAACGCCAACACCGCGAAAATTAAAAGCGCACAGAGGCCGAGAACGGGCAGCCATTGCAGGATTCCTGGCTCACGACCTCTCGGGCGCCCCAATTCAACAGAATCCGTAGTCTCGACAATGACGTGCGATGACATTCTTAACTTCGTCGATCCTTGATCTATTTTTCCGCCAACTTGAGATCATCAATCCAAAGCTCGCCCCGGATCAGGAGATCCGCAGGTTGGCGGACGATTTTCAACATTACTAGATTTGTGTTCGGGCCCGTATGGAATTCTGCCCGCTGCTGACGCCAGGGATTCGTGGTTAATATCTCGTCGGTGAGGACGTAGGGAGCATTGGTGTAAGGGTCCGTGATCGAGAAACGCGGACCGCTGGCAGTCTCCAATTCTTCCGTCCGGTATTCAGCACTGAACTCGTATTCGGTGTTTGGCTTTACCGGGATGAACTGCGAGATCCCTGTTTCCGAGGCGTTCTGTCCGTCAAAGGTAATGGACAACGATTGTATCCCGTCATGAAACTCCGTCGTATCTATGGCTAGGACCGCGTGCGGGTTCGGCTGATACCACCAGTCAAAGCCGCCATTTAGTATGTCGAGCTCGAATCCCCCGTTGACGATCAGATTCTCAGCAGACGGAAGGTATGGCTGGAGCGACGGATTCAGGCTGGCGAGCTGTAGCCAGGCTTTTTTCGCTGCTGCGACTTCCTGCTTGGCGATAAGGAAGCGAAAATAGGGAAATGCAAGCTTCGTCGGAAATCTTTGATGCAATCCGATCAGATGGTTCCAGACGCTCTCAGTGGCCTCTACTTGTTCTTTGGAGATGAGCAAACTTATAAAGGAAAAGTACAGATCCGGTCTTCGCGGCAGCACTCGCTCCACAATCTGATCCGCGTCCCCGGTAAAGCGCCAGCAAAGTTGAAGGGCAGCGTCGACCCTGTCGGGATCGTTTGCGAGAACTACGCCGAAGTAACGAAGTGCCTTTTCTCGATCGCCCTGAACCAGAAAGAGGTCGGCAGCATCCCAGGCGACATGCGGGGTATGCGGGTCTGCTTCCACGGCATGTTCCACACTATCTTCCTGCTCGCGAGTGCGCCCTGCTACCTGATATCCGCCCGCTAAATCCAACCAGCACTGCGGGTTGTAGGGATTCAAATCTGCACCTGTCCGATAGTTTGAAATAGCATCGTCCAGATTCGTACCGGACAACTCGAGAACTCGACCAAGCAATTCGCGATATTCGGCGTTCGTCGGCTCGAGGCGGACGGCCCTTTGGAGATTCGGAAGGTCTGGAACAGCTGCCAGCCGGGTCGCAAGATATTGCCGCAGAGACAACTCGAAGTACCGCGCTGAGAGGATCAAGCAGGCGGCTGCAAAGGCAATCTTCCGAAGCGGGGAGCGTAGTTTAATCCGCATTAGGACCCACAAAGATTAGCGTCAATCTCTGGCACCTACAGCCCAGCCGCGCGAAAAACTTTCGGTTACCCGCGGGATGAACGCCTATCAACGCGCTAAATCGACAAGGTGTGTTCGCCCCCCCGAATCATATTGTACACCGGCTGAGACGACTGAGCCGTGAATGCAACGCATGGTGCTTATGCGACGCCCTGAGATTCTCCCGCGTCCAAAGCCACAGTAGTGGCCCTTGGCACCCGGCCCGCAGCCAACTTCCAACAGGTAAACCTGCTTGCGATCGGGAGCGCGGTAAAAATTTCGGGCAACGAAGCGTATTACATGTTCCGGCGGATACTTGCCCCATTCCCTGCTGCTGAAGATCTCTTTCCATACGAGATCCCAATGTGAACCCGCGTGAACTCCTGACACGTGTCCTCCACACGTCAGACTTTAAACCCTGAAAGTCAACACAGCACACTACTCAAAATCGGTCCTGTTTATTCCTCTTCTCTTGATAAACTTGGAGGTCACACCCATGAATCGGGATGGTGAGGACAGGTAAAGCTGAAACGCCTCGGGCGATGAAAAGCGGCGGCCTATCTAAATTCCTGTCCTCCTTGCGCGGTTTCCCTCTTATGCAGAAGCCACGATTGTTAGTTGGACGCTTGCTCATCCCCGTCTTTGCAATCACGATCGCCGCTGTCCTCCTTTCTGGTCGCTTTCTGGTCGTGGAGAATGTTCACCGAGCGGATGCGATCCTAGTTCTGGCCGGAGACGTCAATGATAGGCGGTATCAAAAGGGTATCGAACTGTTACGTCAAGATTACGGGCAACAGCTGTTGGTGGACGCATCCGACGATGTCACGCTATACGGCCATACCTATGCTGAGTGGGCACGTCGGTTCTTGTTGGAAAACCCGACAGAGGTCAGAGACCGTGTACGCGTGTGTCCGATACGGGAAGATTCGACGGCGGCCGAGACCAAATACGCAGCCAAATGTCTTTCGTACTTACCCCCTGGCAGCAGGATTCTGCTGGTGACCTCTGACTACCACAGCCGCCGCGCACTGTCGATGTTCACCAATCGCCTTCCGTCGTATCGGTGGTACGTGGCACCGGCCAATGACCCGACACAATTCGGTGTTCGATGGTGGCAGCGCCGAGAATGGGCCAAAAATGATGTCAGGGAGTGGCAGAAACTGCTGTGGTGGGAGATAGTTGAACGCTGGACCTAGTATGAATCGCCAGTTCTTGCAATCGTGAAAGATTCGCGAGCGGTTCTTTCGGGCTTCATATCCGACAACATGCCTTGTTCACGCAATCATCGCCGTAGGCGTTTCCACACGGAAATCGATAGGCATGTCCCGTAGTAGCTGCAGCACCGAATCATCCTGCCGGGCCAAAGCCAGCTGCTCCAGCTCTTTTAGTTCCCCTTCAATGCTCGGCACTGGTTGTCCCTCGACAGCCAGCACGCGTGCGAAAGCGGTCGGGGTTACCTGACACTCTTCGTACCAGAGCTGTTCGTGCAACTTCTCACCTGGCCGGACCCCTACGAACTGAATTTTAATGTCTTTGTTGGGCCGCAGTCCTGACATCTCGATCAACATCTGCGCCAGATGCGTGATCTGCAAGGGGTCACCAAAGTCCAGAGTATAGATAGTCCCGTTTGATGCGAGGGTGGATGCCTGCATCACCAGTTGTACGGCTTCTGGGATGGTCATGAAATACCGCGTCATCTCCTCGTGCGTGATCGTCACCGGTCCTCCGGCGGCGATCTGACGCAGAAATATCGGCACCACGCTTCCGCGGCTTCCCACCACATTTCCGAAGCGCACGCATGCGATTTGCGAATTATGCCCGTTGGTCGATGTAGCCAGTCTGCGCACCAGCAGTTCAGCCACTCTTTTCGTCGCTCCCATGACGCTCGTCGGTCTCACGGCCTTGTCGGTCGAGATCATCACGAACCTTTTAGCCTTGAATTCCATCGCCAGCTCAGCCACGTGACGCGTGCCCATCACGTTGTTCAGCACCGCCTCACACGGGTTTTGCTCCATCATCCCTACATGCTTGAAGGCGGCTGCATGGAGCACAACCTCCGGTCGGTGTCGCTCGAAGATACGCTGCAACTGGTGGCGGTCGCGGATATCACCCACGATCGGTACTATCTTGGATGGGGATACAATCCCGGACAGTTCGTTTTGCAGTTCGAAAATCGAATTTTCGTCGCGGTCAAGCAGGATGGCTTTGTTCACGCCCAGTCTTAATACCTGCCGACTGATCTCAGAACCGATGGATCCTCCCGCACCGGTTATTAGCACATCCCTCCCTTCGAATCCGCTGACGACGTCCGGGTGCAGCTTTTCCAACGAGAGGTTGGGCGCCGTGAGCACAAGCTCGGGGTTAAGCTGCGCGGAAATTCGGACATCGCCCTGCATGATGTTGGCTGCCGAAGGCAGCAGTCGTACTTCTGCACCGAACTGCGTTGTCGCTTGCACTATTTCAGCGATGCCATCCAGTTTTGCTTCTGCGATGAACACTATATCCACGAAATGGTTGACCAACACAGCCGGTAGCGCGTCGCGGAGTCCCATCACCGGAAACCCGGCGATAGTTCGTCCGTGTAGTTTCTTGTCCGGCGAGAGCAAGCCCACAAGCTGGATGTCCCCCTGCAGGCTGACCTGGTGCACCCCCGCAGCCAATGTGTCGCCCGTGCCCAACAACAGGGCGCGGCGCCGACGTGCGGCCGTGATCCTCGAATGTTCGAAACCCGCTCGACGCAAGGCTCGTAGTGTGGCCGCCAGCAGCAGAAACAGCCCCAGATCGATCAGCACTATACTTATCGGGATAGCCATTACCGGAAGTGTTCTCGCCAGGGAAATGCGTGCGAACAACAACAGCATGCTGGGCAGGGCGGCACCCAAGGACAGGGAGAACAGGTCGCGTAGATTGAAGTAACGCCAGATACTGGCGTACGCTCCCAACAACCAAATGCACACTGGCCGTAGCACTACGATCCCGGCCAGCCAGGTCAACATTATTGAACGATATCGCAACGGTACGGCACCATCGAAGCGCAGCTGGAAGGCAAAGAAAAGCGCTAACCCAGCGGCACCGCTATCCAGCAACCATTGACTAAGTCGGCTGAATAGTAGTTCCGGTACGCGATCATTCAGCAGCGCGCAGGTGCGCAAAAGGCGCTCGCATTGTTTGGCAATGAAGTCATGCCCAGTAGATTTAGCGACTGGCATAAACGATGAACTCGTCTGGTTTACAAGCCTAAAGTGCGATCTTTTCCACTAAGAAATCATGCGAAAGCGCCGTTGTTTTGCGACAAATCAGAAACCGCTCTAAGCGTCAATTTTTTTGGCGCCCGCGACTGCTTCAGAGTCATAGTAGCCACTGCTCGACTTTGCTCCATAGTAATAGTAGTAGTGGTCGGGTGCTCCGAGGTCAATCGCATTCACCACGATGCCCAGCGCCCGCGCATTTACCTGCCAGAACAGATCTGCCGCTCTGCGGAGTGCATCCTTAGTCGTTTTCCCCGAACGAATCACCAGAATGACCGAATCGGCTTCCACTGACAGGATCACCGGGTCGGTGACCGACAGTGCAGGCGGCGTGTCGATAATCACGTGATCGTAATCTCTGCGCCACTGCGCGATTAGAGACTTCATCTTGCTTGAGCCGAGCAGTTCGGCGGGGTGAGGAGGGGGCGGACCAGCCGGCAAGATGCATAAGCTCGCAACTTGGGGATAAAACGTCACAACCGATTCCATCGTGGTCGTGCCCTCCAGCAGGGTACTCAACCCACCTCTATCGCGATCGAGGCCGAAGGCCCGGTGCACGCCGGGGCGACGTAGATCGGCGTCAACCAGCAATACACGCGAGCCCCGCTGAGCCAGGACGATTGCACAGTTCACGCTAGTCGTGGTCTTCCCCTCTTGAGGCAGGGGGCTGGTTACTAAAAGCACTTTCGGAGGACCGTCTGGAGCGGACAACAAGATCGAAGTACGCAGAGAACGATAGCTTTCTGCCGCTTCGGACTTAGGACGATGGTAGGCGACAAGTTCGGCCTTGGCCCAACTGAGCTTGGCCGGTTGCGAATTGCGCGTGTCAGCCCGCAGGAACTGAGGCACAACACCAAGCGAAGGCCAACCCGATGCCACCTCCGCCTGCTCCGGTGTACGCACAGTGTTATCCAAGGATTCCAGTAGGAAGGCTAGTCCAATTCCACCGCACAATCCCAGGATAACGCCGATAGCCAGACTGCGTGGTATGTCAGGCGATGAGGGTACAAGCGGTACGCGCGCCGAGTCGACAACTCGGATGTTATTGGAGCGTAAGCCTGCCTCGAGAGTAGCCTCTTTGAGCTTCTGCAGCAGTCCTTCGTAGAGCTGGCGGTTCGCGTCCACATCTCTCTTTAGAAGGTTGAACTCAATGGCATTTTGATTGAGCTCATTGGCCTCACGCTCCTGCGCTTCCATCTCGGTTCTCACCAGGTTTTCACGCTGCTGTGCGGCCAAGTACTCGTTCTTGATCTGGCTGGCCATTCGCCCGCCTTCGGCATCAATATCGCTCTGAACCTCATCCAATTGGTTCTTGACCTCGAGCACTTTGGGGTAGGCGGCGCCAAATCGAGTCTTTAGTTGGGCGTATTCCTGCTTGAGATTACTTTCCCGTTCCCGGAGGTGTCCAAGCATTTCGCTGGGGGAGAGGCCCATTAATTCAGGATTGCCGCCTTCGGCGAGTTTGTAGTTCGCCTCTTTCTGGATACGATCGGCCCCAGTGGAGATCAGTTCTTTGCTCAACTCGTCCAATTTGGAAGTGGTAAGGTTTTGCTTGTCATCAATGCCGACAATTCCTTTTTCCCGCTGGAAGCGAATCAGTTTTCCTTGGGAGGTCTCTACTTGTAACTGCAAATCGCCCAGCTGCTTGGTTAGCCAATCCGCGGTCTCCGAAGTGGATTGGAACTTCGTTTCATAATTCTGCTCTTTGTAAGCACTGACAAGTGCGTTCACGATGTCTGCGGCCAGGTGAGCATCGGGCTGCAAATAGTGGATCTCGATTAGTCTAGTGTTGTTAAGCGCCAGGACTTTCAACCCGCCTCGAAATGTGTTGATCAGCAGCGTTTCCTGCCTGGAATCGATTGCTGGCGCCGTCGTCCCGAGCTCGTTGGCGGTGGTCTGGGGCTTAGAGATCTCAGTGAACTTGGGGTTCTTGTCCAGTCCCAGCCTGCGAATCACCCGCATAGCCAGATTGTCACTTTTCAGAATCCGGACCTGGGTCTCGATCGCGGTCAAGTAATCCTCGTACTCTGGCGTCGAGTTTGAGGTGTTGTTCTTAAAAGGCAACGCATCCGAATTTTCGTGATTGATCGCGATTCTGCCAACCGCATCATAGATTGGAGTGGTTTTGAACGTGGCGATGCTCGTCAGAACCAAGACCACGAACGCGAAGGCGATAATTGTCCAGCGTCGCTTAGTCAGAATGACCCAGTAGTCCCGAACCGTGGTCTCCCGCTGAGGCATCTGCATATAAGTTTCGGGCACTGTGGCCGGAAGCTGGATGGAGGTATCAGCGGAGCCGCTCGTCAGGCCTGGCTGTCGGAGCTGCGTGGGTCTAGATTTCATTGCCCAAGTTCGCGAGATGAGGCACCAGAATTATTAACGTGTGGTCGAATTCTAGCACGACTTTTTCCTTCACAACCAGGTGAAAAAGTTAAATGCGCACGTTACCACCCTTACGAGCCTGCAGCAAAAGCCGCCTTTCAAAGCCACACCAGTCGCCGGAAGCAACGCCATCGCAGTGGTGAGGACGCGTTGAAGCTTAACGCTGAAGGTCACTCTCCCGGCGTCTAGCTTAGGTCTTTTGCATCCTACCCTCCGTCTCGGCTGGCGACGCAGACCGCGAAAAAAGAAGCGAGGGAGCTTGGCGCAAGAGGGCAGCGATACGGAGCAGTGGGTAGAAAGCGAAAAGGGAATCCGGCAGCGAAACTGTCTGCCACTCTCGGGGGCCGGAGCCAAATGCAAATCTCGCGACGCTGCGGATGCGGTCCCAGCGGCTATCGGACAAGCGGAGCAACGCCAGCCAGCGTGCCACGACAGTTTCAATATTAAACTCGGGCCGAAAGAGGTTCCGCTCGATGCCTGCGGCAATACTCTGGAGGGCCGTGTCATCGTTCACTGCAGTGGAAAGCTCGGCGGGTAGCGGAACACCCATTACACCCTGTGCCAGCAAGAGCGCCAGCAGCAGCATGCGCTCGGCACGCGCGGCGCGAGCACGCGTTCGCAGGACGGCCCAATCCAAGTTGGGCGCTTGCAGGCACTTGGTGAAGTCGGACAGCCAGCAAAGGCGCTCCCACAGATGCTTTCCGCCGTGCACTGCGAGTATCACCACCATATCCTCTGCAGAAAAAGTGGCGAGGCACTGTCCGCCAAGCAAAAGCGTTCCCCGGCGCTCCCAAAAATCATCAAAGTAGAAGCGCTGGCCCATGTGCGGCGGGGCAATGTTCCAATGAAGATCCAGGCAGACGGTCCCACCCGGGCCGACAAACTCGTATTCACAGTCCGAACGCAGGCGCGAGGCCTCTTGTTTGGGAGTAAGGGTCAGCGCTGGCCTCCAGCCTAAGCCGAAAAGGAGTTTTCGTGCAGCCGGGAAAGTTGCGGGCTCGATCAGAAGGTCTAGGTCAAACATGTCCCGCAGCGCGACATTTCCATACAACAGAGTGGCTTGAACGGGGCCCTTATACGCGAGGACACGAATGTTAGCTTCCTTAAATGCGTTCAGGACCTTTAGCAGTTCGCCGGTCAGAAACAAATTTCGGTGCGCGTTTTTCTCAAAGCGAGCCCTCAGCAGTTGCATAGGTGCAGAAGGCGCCGTTTGGGAAATTTGTTCGCGCAAGTGCCAGTAGAGAAGAGGCGAGATCCCATGGCGGTCCGCGCATTCGAGCAGCACTTCCCAGTTGAGTGCACACTTGCACAGAGCGCGGACGGTAGCCACATCCTCCGGTCTGAAGGTCGCTCTGGCGCAGGTTATCAGCAGCCGTGGCTCGTGTGTTAGGTTGTCAACAATGGGAACGGCGGGATTCAAGGCTTTCAAGGTTGGACTATCAGACGGAGCCATTGTGCCATGTGCTCTAAGAATGACCTGCGTTCAGCATCACAGGTCATTGCGCAGGGACTTCGCTCGGCATGGATTCAGCGCATGTCTCGTCGTTCAAAGATTTCGTAGACGTCGCGATTCGAGACTGCCTGCAACGCAACGATGATACATTATCGTATATCGAGTGGTCTTGCCAGCGCGTTCATCCAGACAGCGTACAAAGCGACTAGCCATGACACCTCTTTCCGAATCATCCATTGTTTCTGCAATCTCGCGACAAGTTTCTTGCGCCTTGGCTGACGAAACCTTGATCCTGCAACTCGAGACCGGAAACTACTTTCGCCTCAATCAAGTGGGCACTGCAACTTGGGAATTCATGCAGGAGTCACACACCGTCAGGGAGATTTACTTGGAGATACTCGCCAGATTCGAAGTGGAGTCTCAGCGCTGGGAGCAAGATCTTTATGGGCTCCTCGAGGAAATGAGGGTAGCTGAGCTGATCGAGATCAAGCTGTGATTTTTGACGGCTGCTGCGTCTGAAAAGCCCATGCCCGTAAATACTCTTGAAGGGCCTTCCGGGGACGATCGACGAGTTTCAAAAGCGCTTCCAAGTCAAGTCGTTAAGTCACATTTGACGCGAACGGAGCAGTCTCGCGGACATAATCACCTGGGACCAATTCACCGTGTAGCACAGGTTCATTCCTGCCGAGGAGCGCGTCAAGCTTGTGCTAGCGAGAGAAATGTCGATGCTGCCGCATATTTGACGCGACTGGCAGACGGTCGATGGATGCTGACTTATAAGCCGCGTCAATCGAGATCAGTCCACACCAGTTCGTGATCCGGCTGCACAGCGTGCTTTAGACGGCGCCCGACGACGTAGCGGGCTTCGTCCGGGCGGATGCCAGTGCCGGGCCGCTTGAATCCGAGATCGCTGATGCTCAAGGCATGTCCGGACTGCAAGGCTCGGCTGACCACAACCGAGCGACGGAATTTCTTGGCCTTCTCGATTTCGGCAGGCGAGACAGTACGCACAGCAGTACCGAGCGCTTCGAAGATGTTGCGCCCCTCGCGGGCGATCACTTCCAGTTCGGCGGGATCGGCGGAGATGGCATGATCCCAACCATCCATGCTCTTGTCGAGTGTGAAGTGCTTCTCGATGATGCAGGCGCCGAGTGCAATAGCTGCCAATGGAATTGCCGTGCCGAACGAATGATCGCTAAACCCGACGGGAACGTCGAAGGCGGTCTGCAGCGTTTCAATGTTATGCAGGTTGATGGTGTTGTATTCAGGCGGATATATCGATATGCAGTGCATCAGGGCGACTGGGCCGGAACCGTTGTCTCTTAGCATCGCAAGCGCCGCTTCAATTTCTCCGAGGGTTGACATACCGGTGGAAAGGATGACGGGGAGCCCGGTGTGGGCCACGTATTCCAGTAAGGGAAGGTAGTTGACGTCCATCGATGCGACCTTCAGTACTGGAGCGCCCACATCGACCAGCAGATCGACCTCCTGAGTGGCAAAACAACTAGAGCAAAACGTGATTCCAAGTCCGCGACAGTAGCCCGCGATCTCGTGGTGTTGTGCGGGAGTAAATTGGTACTTCTCAATCATCTCTTCCAGGGATCCGAAGTGCCTTTTCTTATCAGAATAGGAGGTGTTGCGAGCGAGCTCCGCGGTTCCGGTGATGGAGTACTTCGACCAGGACTGGAACTTGACGGCATCGGCGCAAGCGGCCTTGGCGGCATCGATTAGCCGGCGGCACAAATCCATATCACCGTTATGGTTGGCTCCGATTTCAGCAATGATATAAGGCGGATGACCCGGGCCGATAATTCGGCCGGCAATGTTCAACTGGTCCACATCTCCTCCAGTTCCGGACGCGCCACGCAAGTCCACCACATCGGGCTGGGGGGTAGCGCGTTGAGCGCGGTCAGATAGTATTGCAGGTTTGGTTCGTTGCTAGCAACCCGCTGTTCAAACTGCAAAACTCTGTGCCGAGCATGTTGAAGTATATGACGGACGGAGGTAGGCAACTCCGGGATGCCGGTCAAGACCATCCGATAGTGCACCAAGACCATCGCAGTGGCACGGCGAATGTAAGGCGCCGAAAAAGGCGGCAGGACCTGCGCTAGGTTTGACGAATACTGACGATAGTACATGCGGCGGGAAGGATCGAAAGTTAGCGAGGCGCCGGCAGCCCAGGCACGAGTTACCAGGAACCAGTCCAGCATGGCGCACTCGGCCGGGAGGGGAAGGCAGCGCGCAAGGATTGAAGTTCTGTACACAGTGTTGGACATGCCGAAGAAGTTGCAGCGCGGTAGTAGCGCGTCAAAATCTAGGGCAGACGAAGAGGGGCCGAAGTAGTGGCCCGTGGAGCTGCCGTCCTCGCGGATGATCTCCAGGCCGCATCCAGATACGTCAGTGCGAGCCATTTCCTGGCGGGCGGCTTCCACCCGGGTAGGATGCAGGACGTCGTCGGCGTCCACGAACACCACTGAGTTGTATCTCCCGTCGCGCAAGATCTCGCGGATTGCGGCCTCGCGGACTTGTGTGGGAGTACTGCCGCTGGGAGCCATGTGCCACGTTGCTTCCACGGAACGGCCGAGGAGTGTCTGGACGTCTACGGACGAAAGTTCGTCACAGCCGATGAATAGGTCGAAGCTCCTGTCCGTCTGACGCAGGACCGATTCGTACCATGCGGCTAGGAACTTCCGGATTGCAGGGAATACCGTTGTATACACCGCTAGGCCGTCAGTCATCGCTATACCAAGCGATCGGCATTGGCCATCAGGATCTCGGCCAGGCGGAAATCGTCCTCGGTGTCAATGTCGAGGGAGCGCTGCCATGGGATTTCCCAGCCCGTCCTTGCGGAGATGTGGTAGGTGCGCTCCCGGCGCAACACCGCCGCTTTGGCCCACCATATTGCGCCCACTATGCAGAACAGCGGGGGTAAATCCTGGCTGCGGGTATTTTCCTCCTCGGGGAACAATGGGGCGACGTGGAACGTGTCATCGCGCCGCATCGCCCCCCAGGGATTGAGCCAGGTGTAGCGACTCACGGATACTTGCGAGTCCGCCCCAGTGGCGACGAATTGTTCGTAGCTGTTGCCGATGTCGGCAGCGTTGCGTAGTGGGCAGCAGGCCATAACCTGTGCGACGCAGTCGAAACGCTCCGAGCGTGCGTCGACGCGGTCGAGGGCATCGGCGGTGGCGGCCGAGACGTGCGTCTGGTGGTCGGCCAAACTCGGATCGCGAAGAAAAGGAATTTCTGCGCCCGCTCTTTGGCTAATGTCGGCGATCCGGGGATCGTCCGTGGAAACGATGACGCGAGCGAAAAGCTCGCTCTGGAGAGCGGCCTCAATGGTGTAGACTATCATCGGCCTGCCGCTCAGATCGCGGATGTTTTTCCCAGGGACGCGCTGGGAGCCTCCCCGAGCGGGAATGACCGCCAGACATGAATCCTTGCTACCGGTAGACATTGCGAACGATAGTATCAGAAAGTTTCTGCCCGAGCCCACGGCGGAGTACTGCTGCAGGAATGACCTGTCCTCAGCGTCGCAAGTTTCATTTCGCAAGTCTTCAGGCTCGTGCTAATGAATAGTGGGACGCGCATGATCAACCGAACCTTTGCCGAAAACAGTTGGGATCCCGCCTGGGAAGACCTGTTCCGTTCCCGCGACTGGGGGCGATACCCGAACGAACACCTTATCCGGTTCGTGGCACGAAATTTTTACGGTGCTCCCAACCGCAGTCAGGTCCACCTACTTGACCTCGGTTGCGGGCAGGGCCCCAACACGTGGTACATGGCGCGGGAAGGCTTCTCGGTGAGTGGCATTGACGGATCACCCTCGGCGGTGGCGCGGGCCCGTGAGCGATTGCAGGGTGAGGACCTGAGGGCTGACCTGCGGGTTGGCGATTACCTGATTCTTCCATGGAAGGACGAGGTGTTCGATGCCGTGGTGGACATAGCCAGCCTGTACGCCAACCGCGCGGAGAACTTCAAGCAAGCGTTGCATGAGGTGCGCCGGGTGCTTAAGCCCGGTGGACTTGTTTTTTCCATCTCGTTTTCCAAGAACAGCTGGGGCTATGGGCTGGGCAGGGAACTGGAGCCGGATGGCTTCACGGAGACCCCCGAAGGTCCAGCAGTGGGACGTGGTTTCTCTCTTTACCTGGACCGGGAACGGCTGCAAGAGTTCTTCTCGGGATTCGACGACCTAACGGTGGACAAGGCAAGTTGGACATCTGAAGGCATGAAGCACACGATCGAAGAGTGGCTGGTATCATGCCGCAGGCCGCGATCAGCGTGAGTGTTTCTCTCTCTCCACCGCCAGGCCATTTTTTGACATTTACTTTTACTTTGCCAACTCACGATGGTAAGAAGTCTTCGCTCGTTTTACCTGTCCGATGCTTTGCGAGGGATAGGAGTAACCGCAGCTTGTCCTAAGAAATACGGCGTGGTTGTGTAGCGTATGGATCCGATCTTACTGAAATCGCTGTTCGTCAGGCGTGACAACACAATGCTGGAAACCATGTGTCGCATCAACGAAACAGCACAGGGCATTGCTCTGCTGGTGGATGCGGAGGAACGCTTGCTGGATACAATCACAGACGGCGACTTGCGGCGGGCGGTTCTCGCGGGCGTGGATTTGCACAAGGCGATCACCGAGCTGCGGACGGAACAGCACCAGCCATTCACCATGCCGGTGGACACTCCTGGCGGCGAGCTGGCGAGGCTGATGCGCGAGCGCAAGGTTCGCCATGTCCCGCTGGTAAACGACACACAGCGCGTTGTGGACATGGTGCAACTCAGCGACTTTCTGGTGGGGACGGCTGCGGTGGGGCTGGGAATCTCCGCAGTAGTTATGGCAGGCGGGTTGGGCACGCGTTTGCGTCCGCTGACTAACGAGACCCCCAAGCCGATGCTGCCGCTGGGCGATAAGCCGGTAGCGGAGCACATAATCGACAGGCTGAAAAAGAGCGGTATCCGGCAGGTGTACATGGCCACGCATTACAAGGCGGAGGCGTTCACCGATCACTTCGGAGATGGGCGGGCGTTCGGCATGCAGATTGATTACATCCAGGAGCAGACGCCGCTCGGTACTGCGGGAGTGCTGGCCGTGGTCCCGAAAGGCGAAAACCCGCTGCTGGTGATCAACGGAGATATCCTCACCGACCTGAGCTATGAAGCCATGCTGTGCTTCCACGAGGAAAACGAAGCAGACATGACGGTCGGAGTGCGACAATTCGATTTCAGTGTTCCCTACGGCGTTGTGGACATGGACGGAATAGAGCTGCGGCAGGTGCGGGAAAAGCCGATTCAGCGCCTTTTCGTGAATGCGGGCGTGTACCTGCTGGAGCGCGCCGTAGCGCAGCATGTGCCTGCTGGTTGCCGCTTCGACATGCCACAACTGATCGAGATCCTACTGTCGCTGCGCAAGAGAGTGATCGGGTTTCCCATCAGTGAATACTGGCTGGATATCGGACATCCGGCGGATTATGAGCAGGCGCGTTCCGATGTGCAGGCGGGCAGGTACGCACAATGAGCGTGAGAGGGAAGAGGGTTTTGGTCACGGGTGCGGATGGGTTTATCGGGAGCCATCTGGCGGAGAGGCTGATGCTGGAGGGTGCGCGGGTCCGCGTTTTCTGCATGTACAACTCACAGGGAAATCTGGGCTGGCTGGAGGCGTCGGCACAGGAGATCCGCAGCGAGTTCGACGTGCAGCTCGGCGACATTCGCGATTCCCGATTCGTGGATCAGGCCTGCAAGGATGTGGAGATCGTCTTTCATCTGGCCGCCCTGATCGCGATTCCGTACTCTTACGTTGCGACGGAATCTTTCGTCGATACCAACATCCGCGGCACCATGAATGTTCTGGAGGGGGCGCGACGGTCGGGTGTCAGGCGCATAGTGCACACCTCTACCAGCGAGGTGTACGGAACGCCGGCCTCAGTTCCGATCCGCGAAACTCATTCCCTGAATGCACAATCGCCATATGCTGCCACGAAAATTGCGGCCGACCAGTTGGCGCTATCCTATTTCCAGAGTTTCGGTACACCTGTGACCGTGCTGCGGCCCTTCAACACATTCGGTCCGCGGCAATCCACGCGAGCGGTGACGGCGACTATCCTGCTGCAGTTGCTGTCCGGGAAGAAGGAAATCAGTCTGGGGCGGCTAGACACGCGACGCGACTTGACCTACGTGAGCGACGTGGTGGACGGATTCCTGCGGGCGGGCACGGTAGAGGAGTTGGAGGGCGAGGTTATTCACTTGGGCACGGGGCGGAGCGTGAGCATCGAAGAGCTGTTCGCCATGGCGTGCCAGGTGCTTGGCGTGAGTGCCACCCCCACACAAGACAATCGCCGGTTACGGCCGAACGCCAGCGAGGTGTTGGTATTGCAGTCAGACCCGTCGAGGGCGTGGACGCTGCTCGGCTGGAGGCCGACAGTCACCCTTGAAGAAGGCCTGGAACGCACCGCGTCGTGGCTGCAGGAAAACCGTAGCTGCTACCGCCCGGATTTCCTGTATGCCTGAGAGTGCCGCGATTATTTCCCCCGAAGTAGAATTTCCTGACACCCCCGCTGGACCCACGGTGGGGCGACAGTTGCTGCGTGGCACTCTTGTCTACGGCGCGACCAACTTCGCGCTGAAGGGACTTAACTTCGGGCTAGTGATGCTGTACACGCGGTTTCTGACTCCGGCGGACTTCGGAACGGTGGCGCTCGCGGAGGTCATCGCGGCGATAGTGGCCGCCGTTTCCAGTCTGGGGCTCACAGCCGCAATGCAGCCTCTTTATTTTAGCTACGAGAGTGAGCCGACGATGCTGCGCCGGTGCATCAGCACCCTGCTGCGCTTTGGGGTGGCGGCGACGGTGTTCTTTCTGGTTATTTCGCTGCTCGGTGGAACGTTGTTGGCTGCGGTCACGCGTTTTCGGGTCGCGTTCTTCCCTTACATAGTGGTCGCGCTCGGCACGGCGGCTGCGCTGCAACTGGTCGATTATCGGCTGGTGCTCTACCAGATCGAGGAGAAACCTGTATCCTACTCGATGCTGGCAGCTGCGTGCTTCGGGCTCACTGCGACAGCGACGGCGTTTCGCGTGATTCTGCTGCGCGGTGGGGCCCTGGGACTGCTGGGAGGTAAGTTCACGGGCGCAGTGCTGACGTTGTGTTTGGCGGTGTGGCTGGGCCGGCGCTGGCTGGACGGAGGCTGGGACAAGTCCTTTGTGCGCGAGGCGCTGACGCTGTCTCTGCCGCTGGTGCCCCATTTATTACTGGCGCTAGGATTAGTGGCAGCGGACAGGCTCATCCTGCAGCATTACCGGAGTATGGAGGAGGTCGGGATATACTCGCTGGCCTACACTTTTGGGATGATGATGTTCCTGGTGACCGCCTCCGTCGCGCAAGCATGGTCGCCAGTGTTCTACCGCATGGCGAGCCAGGGGGAGGGAAAGAGGCCGGCGATCGGGAGCCTTCTGGCAGCGATCCTGCTGCTGCTGGGTGCCGTGGCGGTGTTTGGGTTAGCTATCGCCAATCCGTTCATCCGAGGAGTTCTGGATCCGAGGTACTGGCAGGCGGGGAGGCTGGCCCCGCTGATCATCGGCGGTTACCTTTTCCACGCGATCTTTGGGCTTTTCCAGATGTGCGCCTTGCACGCGCGGAAAGCGCAATTCGTGTGGGTGGTGAGTATTCTGGCGCTGACTGCCAACCTAATGCTGAACTTCGCTTGGGATCCGAAGTGGGGCATGTACGGCGCTGCCTGGGCGACGATTGTGGCATACGCCGTGGAAGGTTTGCTGATGTATGCGTACGCCCAGCGGGTGTATGCGCTCCCGGCTAAGGGCCGGCGCCTGTTGATCGTAGTCGGGGTTTTCTGCGCTCTGCTCGCGATCACGCAATTCTCGCTGCCGGCTCGGATGCAAACGCTGGCGACGGTCGCCGCGTGCGCACTTGGCCTGACCCTGTTCTGGGGAATGGGACGCGGTGATCTGGCGACGCTGAAGAACCTATTGCATCCAGCGATCTCAAGCTAGCTATAGCTAGTTCGGCTAGAGGGTGGTGATAACCAGCCGGCGCCTGCCGGCGGCAGGGCCGCTGTCGGAGCCGACATCGGCAACGGCGCAATAACCATGCTCGAAGGCTCGAAGAAGGGAAGCGAGACCTTTACGAATGATCGGTTTGTTCTTACCCAACAGAATCACGCGGAACTTCGATAGGACCTGCATGGGCGACACGACTTGCCATTTGCTGATCGTAGGGCCAGCGGGTAGGGGCAAATGAGCACATGGAGTTGTACCGTCCGCGGTCGGCTATAAGCATGACGGATCCACATTGATAGTGCTCGCCTCCAAAGCTTCGCTTGAAGTCCATGAGGGAATCATTGACGTGCACACCGCCGCCTAGGTGCAAGACGCGGCAGCCGCGCTGGCGGGCCCAGTTCGCGCCTTCAACCACGAGCAGAGTTGAAGCCTTATATTTGTGGCCAGTTTCATCGCTCGCGCTGAGGTGGTAGTGCGCATAAGTCGGCCCGGCGATGAAGACAGCGCCGCCGACGGCACAATCGCCGTGCCAAGCGATAGCGATGCCCACGTCAGGACCCAATGTGGAGAGCACCTCGTAATAGGACCAGGGGAAGTGGAAGAACTCGGCAGCGCCCATACGTCTCATAGCGTTCTCGTAGAAAACCCGGAAAATCCGAAATTGTTCAAGGGCGTGGCGTTGATCGGAGGGAACGTTCCAGGTGACGCGTAAGTTGCGGCGGGCGAGGGCTAGGTCGGAGCAACGCCCCTTCGACATTTCAGGTGGGCACTGCCGAGTTTCGTCCCAGAGTTGTAGGGGCACGGCCACGGTCTGGCCGCTACGAGTGACGGTAACGAAATCAATTCCCGGAACCTGGGCGAATAACCAATCCTGCGCGAGCATAGGGTGGGTGCGGAGGACGCAGCACACCAGCTTCCGGGTTGAGGACCAAGCCCGCAAACCCTGAAAGAGCTCAGCCCTATCAGAGGGCGTGACTCCGGAATCGAGATCGAGGCAAATCACGCCCCCGTAGCCGTAGGGAGTGCTGGCGTCGGACCAAGATTGCCCATCGGGGCTGGAAATCGGCCGCACGAGCGTTGGGAGGAGATACCGCCGGTTGCTGGAAGAAATGATCAGCCCTAGCGGTTGGCTCTGTTCCAGTTCGGCTGAAGCGAGTGCGTAAGCGGCTCGATAGTAGACGTCGGGCTGGGGAGACCGCGTCACGAGTTCGTCCCAGTGCGCGGCCGCGACGGTGTCGTTCAGCCGAATTTCGAGCACATCCGTTACTTTGAGAGCAGAATTCATGGTGCTACCGCGGTCACGACTTGAGGACTGAACAGCCCGCTTGGAGCCTCGGAGATCTTCGGCCAGAGCGCTGAGGAGCGATTCTCGACATAGAGTTGGATGCCCTCCGGATCGAGAAGCTGGCGTTTCATCTCCAGGATGACGGATTCCATGGTTATGCGCCAGGGCATCGGCGAATTGGTGGCATGAGGCTGATAGCGCGGACTGAACTCAAGCGACGCTGTTTCGGGGTATAGCACGGCGTCTTGATAGAAATACTCAGAATGGTTGAGGTCCACGCCGCAGAGCACGATCGTTCGGTACTGCATCCGGATGGCAAGCGCGATAAGGGAACTTAGAGTGGATGCCTGCTTAAACACAATGTTGATGTGGTCAGCGGCATCGAATAGACCTTTCGACCGAAGATAACTAAGGCCGTAAGCGAATTCAGTCTCGGTGCGGGCGGCAACTGGAAGACTGGGCAACGTATACAACGGTCCAACCCATTCTTCCGAACCCGCAAAGCGCATTTCGGGCAGCGCGTAGCGGAGTCCCGTTACTACCTTAGTCACCTTGATGTAGTCCTTGGCTCGTTCGTGCGCGATGCGGCAGAAATGCTCGAACATGCTATGTGGGGTGTTCTTAGGGATGACCTCCATAAAATATATACTCGGAACAAAGGGGTGGATTGGCCAGAAGTTGAAGCCGATACTATCGTGCCGTGCGATTACGTCCCAGCGGGCCGACGGGATCTTGTTGATGGACGATCCACTCGCGAGAATGAACAAAGTATCGCTGCGTTTGGAGGTGCGCAAGTCTAGATCAAGGAAGCGCCGAATCCCGAGCTGGCGCCGGCAATACTCGTCCTTCCGCAGTTCTGTGATGAGATACTTCAGGTAATAGGCACGCAGAAACAGGGGGTACGAGGCCTTGTGGAGCAGACGTTGGGCTAGGTTCAACACAAGTTATACAGCAGCCTACGTGTCGTGGACTGTTCTCCTATACTGGAGCCTCGATAGTATAGCGTGACGCGACGGTGCAGGCAATCCATGCCGGGGAACTTGTCAAGACTGTCATGAAAATTAAGTAGCCTATGCGGCTTTTTGCTGGGCGCCAGCGTGACGGAGTAGCCCAAGCGCTCCAGTCGATGAACCAAGTTGCGTGTCAAGTGGTTCTTGTTGAGCTTATCCAGATAGAGGTCGCGGAGATCGTTGTAGGAGACGTTTTTGGGAGACCATGTGATAGATGGATACCAAGATCTTATGGCCGGTCGCCACGGCGGCACGCTTATACCCACGCCGTGCCTTGAGACGGTAAAACTTGTCTCGCAAGTAGGAACCTTTCGTCCTAGCCGCCGCATGCGTTCCGCAAGCGAGTGGTAGCGATTGCCAGCGGAAAACCAAATCGCGACTCACTTTGAGGTGTTTGCCGAGCGCCCAGGGCCGGCTTCTGGTACATGTTGCCTTTGGGGATACGACTGCTCCTGTGCTTACCGGCCGGTTCGTTATTGCCGGGACAAACTCCCGCCCAAGAAGCCAGCTGCGAGACGCTGTGGAACACACTCATGTCGACGCCCATCCGGCAATGATCACCGCGGCAGAGTCCAGTCGACGCCGGGGATCTCATCTAGTAACGGTTCTCGAGAAACACATCCAGGAGAAGCTCGAGCCCTATGCACCGTCCAGCTGTACCAGTTCGCCAAAGTGAGCCTTGCGCTCTCTTCGTTGGCATTGTTTCTTCCGCTTCCGTTGACCACTCCACTGTCCTTCGGCCAACATCGGACCAGGCAAGGTTTCATGATCCATGGCAATCCCGTCTTCTTCCGCCAAGTGCTCAGCCGCCAGCGTCGGCCGAACCAGAATACTACTGCCGGATCAAACTCAGCACCCGGCGTCGAAATTTCCCAGGTTTGCTCCGATTGGAAACTCGACCCACATTGCCATGCTGCAGCCCTTTGCTACCCTTCTGCTGATAGCATTGCTACAAGCGTTTGATCTGGCGGTAACTGCAGCATGGCCGCCGCATCTATTAAATTCAATCCCTTTTTGACGACTCGTCCCATCACTTCCACTCGCTCCGGCTCACGAGTGCTCATGGCTATCCTCTTCAACAAGACCTCCCCCGGCTGGAGGTCTCAGTTTAAGGGGACATTTCTATTCGGTCCTATTCAGCCCGTGAGGGGACACTATCAAAAAGTTTCAACATCCTGCCGGGGAACTGGGCCATCACGGTTCTGTTCGCGAATCCGGAAACGGACGGTCGGACAAATAGATCGAATTGACCCAGGTGGAACTCGACGGATGGTACCCAGCAGCCGATAGAAGCAACTCGATGGCGTCCAAGTCGCGGTGCCGCCATTTCAAGTTCCCATTTTCTTCAAGATGCGTTTCAAGAACAATGGCGCGGAATCTGTATTGATCAAAGGGAATTGAACGCAACACGTTCAATTCGTGGCCCTCGACATCAATGCTCAGAAGGTCAATCGTTTGCGGAACGTATAGCCCAGCAAGGGCTTCCGAGAATGTAAGAAGTTGTATCGTCTCAGCCTTTGTTTCGAGGGGCGGATGCGCACGAAGGTGACCCTGATCCATGGTGTCTGGAATGTACGACAGGAAGTCTGCACCGACGATCTCGCCTACTCCAGATCTGTCCGATATTGCCACATTGCAACACTTTACGCGCCAGTTTAATGCATAGAGAGATTGTAGTTTCTGGAATGTCCAGTGCACAGGTTCAAAGCAGATTCCGCGAGCTCCGCGAAGAGCGAAATAAAATGTGTTCGATCCGCTGATCCCATCGTGAGCGCCTATGTCGATAAAAAACGAGACTCTATGAAGCAAGTCCTCGACTATCAAATCTTCGCCCGCCTGTGCAAACGAATGGCCCGTTCTTGAAGCGGCCCAGTACCGCAGGGCGAAACTCCGGGCATAGAGGTATCGCGCTGCGGACGAGTGGCGAACGATAGCGCGCAGGTTCATAAATAATATGATCTTACGCCGCCTTCCGTTTGGGAGTGCGGACCCACAAATGCGGTTGGCGGCCTGCCATCTCTTTGGGCGGCCCCGCCAATCGAACTTGACTGCAACGGCGACAGCGGATATTTTGCACGATGAAGCGACTATTGGCTCTCCTCTTACCGACCGCGCCGCTCAGGAGGGCATGACCCTGAGTGTGACGGGCAGCCTTTCGCCGTAAGAGAGAACGGATGTGGGATTTAACTCCGTGCGGATTGACGGGAGGTACAACACAGTGTGTTCAGCAGGGCTCAGGGAACATAATGCGGCTTAAAGAGATTGACTCACCGATCGTCCGCGGAATACCGGGAATTTCCAGCCGCGAGCAATTGAAGCAGTATGTAGTTGAGCGGGGCTGCTATTCGGCGGACCAAAACTCGGTCATTTTCAACGCATGGTTCGCGCCGGGGCCAAGATATCTATTCCGAGCTGTTGATCGAAAGTACGGTTTAAGGAACAAAAAGCTTTGCGATATAGGATGTGCGTACGGGAGCAATCTCGTTTTTTGTCAGCCAGGATCATACGGTCTGGAGATTGAGCCATACGAAGTGGAGTTTGCGCGGTCATTGGGTCTCGAAATCCATCAATGTGATGTGGTGCACGATGATGTTTGCGGTCTGCCCAAAGCAGATGCTGCATGGTGCTCTGCAATCGTGGAGCATCTCGAAGCACCGCACACTTTTTTGCGTAAAGTTCATATGATCCTGAATCCAGGAGGGCTGCTGGTCGTCTTTGTGCCGACGATTCCTTTGATTCCTTCGCTAAAACACATCCCTAGTCTTGCCCCGTATGTGACAGCACATCAGCACGGAGATCACGTAAATGCTTTTTCGCCGGCAACGCTGAGATTTACGTGTGAACGCGCTGGTTTCCACACGTTGGAGGTTTCTCCATTGCTTCCCGGGATTCTGAGCCCTTTCAGTTGGGTGCTGCGGCGTTTCATTGATGGCTGCGTGTACGTCGGCACCAAGATAGCGGGGTGGGAGTATCCTCAGAATTCCACCCGCCGTGTAGCCGCAAATAGGGAAGGATTTATGTTCCGCGGTCAAACGCACCCGGGCGGCTTGGCCAAGTAGGGATTCGAGTTAATGCACGGTTACGTGATTACGAATGGGATCCAGGGGAATTCTACTCCTGCATGAGTCGCAGCATGGCTTCCGTAGTTATTCGCCAATCGAATTTTTGTGCCTGCAACAGCCCGCGCCGGATTAATCCTGCCCGGGTATCAGGGCATTCGCTCAGATTGCGAATGGCAGCAGCAATCCCCTCCACGTCGTTCGGGTTCACATACAAGCAGGCCTCGCCGCAGGCTTCCGGAAGGCTGCCTTTACGCGTCGTAATGACAGGACAACCACACGCCATCGCTTCTAGCGGCGGCCATCCGAATCCCTCGTGCAAAGAAGGGAATACTAGCATGTTGGCGATGCTGTACAGGCACATTAGTTGCTCGTCGTCCGCCCCGCGTATGTGAATGAAGCGGTCGGCGATGCCTAACTGCTTAACGAGTTCTCGGTTAGGGACTCCGCAATCTCCCACTTTGACCAAGACGAGCTTAGGGTCGTCCACTCCGGCGAAGGCGCGCAACAGAGTATCGACGTTCTTGTACCAGTTGTCGTTGCCGACGTGCAGGACAATTGTTTTTCCGTCAAGGCAATAGGTGCGACGAACTTGTTCCAGCCTGGCCTCATCCTCGATGCGCTTCCACTTCCGCGATAAACCATTGTGGATGGCAAACACTTTCTGAGGTGGGATGAAGGGGCAATACTTCAGCAGATCGTTTCTGGTGTGAGAAGAGACTGTGATAACGGCTCGCGCCCGCGGCAGCAGTCGCAAGTTCAGCATCGAGCGAAAGCGATATGTTCCCGTCCAGCCTCGATAGATCAACGCATGAAGATCGTGGCAGACGACCGCCGTGCGTTCCGGTGGCAAAACAAACATCAGGAAAGCATATGCGTCGCTGACGATAATATTGCAATCAGCGTGCGTCCGTCGCGCGATTTGCAGATATTTCAGATAACGATCGTAGAGTGCGCCTTTAATGCCCGGTGATTTCCTGAAAGTGATGACCTCAGCGTCTACATTCGGGGGAACGTTAGCAACGAGTTCCCGCGCATAGCGGTCGATGCTGGCGTTGCCGTCAATGCTGGCGAATACTGCGAGTCTCATGCGAGGACAAAGCTCCAAGAAAACCCACGTTTACTCTACCGGAAAATGACAGGAAATTGTAATATGGGCGGCAGTAGGTGGGTCCTCAAACTGGGGAGTATTTCGCTTGCGGACTGCGCATGCTCTGGCGATGTACATGTCTTGGTGAATTGTTTTGTGGTGAAAATCGAAAGGGGTAAGCGATGCGAGCTTTGATCACGGGAGGGGCAGGTTTCATCGGCTCTCATTTGGCCGAGAGGCTGCTAAGTCTTGGTAATCGTGTGGTAACTATCGATGATCTCTCAACGGGCAGCATCAACAACATCTCGCATCTGAAGAAGAACCCAAACTTCGAATATGTAATTGATTCCATTTTCAATCGACACCTTCTGGCTGAACTCGTCGACGGCGCTGACGTGGTCTTTCATCTGGCGGCTGCTGTCGGCGTGCGCAGAATCGTCGAATTCCCGGTGCGAACCATCGAAACCAACGTGCGCGGCAGTCAACTTATCCTTGACCTAGCGGCTAAAAAACGTAAGCGGTTGCTGATCACCTCTACGTCGGAGATTTACGGCAAGTCGACCAAAATCCCGTTTTGCGAGACCGACGACCTGGTGTTGGGATCGACTTACAATAGCCGCTGGAGTTATGCGTGCTCCAAGGCGATCGATGAGTTTCTAGCTTTGGCCTACTATCGCGAACAACATCTTCCCGTCACCATCGTTCGCCTGTTCAATACCACGGGTCCCCGTCAGACCGGCCACTACGGTATGGTGCTGCCGACATTCGCCCAGCAGGCTCTCAGGAATGAGCCAATCACGGTGTACGGGAGCGGTGAGCAGTCCCGATGTTTCGCTCATGTATTCGACGTTCTGGATGCCTTGCTTGGGTGTGTCGCCTCAGATCGTACGGCGGGGGAAATCTTCAACGTTGGCAGTACCGAAGAAGTCACAATCAACCAACTGGCCGAGCGCGTCATCGCCCAGAGTGGGTCGAAAAGCTTGACCTGTCATGTTCCTTACAGCCAAGCTTATGGGGAGGGTTTCGAGGACATGGAGCGGCGAGTTCCGGACATTAGAAAAGCAAAAGAGTGGTTTGGCTACTCTCCGAGTCGGACGTTGACTGACATCATCGATTCGGTGGTGGAATATTGTCGACTGGGAGTGGAAGAAACGGCTGCGACGCCAGTCCCGGCTTAGGACTGTGATCTGGTGACTGACTGGTAAGTTTCGATGAAAGCATCGACCGTCCGGTCGATGCTGAAGTCAGCCGCACGTCTCTGGCTCGCCGCAGCCAGTTGTTCCCTCAAGAGTTGGGATTGCAAGATATCGTTGATGGCTTTGGCAAGGGCCTCGTCGTCTCCAGGCGGAACTAGCACGCCCGCGCCTGTCACGATTTCGCCGAGTCCCGGGACATCGCTGGCCACCACAGGCAATCCCGCGCTCATCGCTTCCACGGCGGCGATTCCAAATCCCTCAAAATTCGAAGCGTGGACGTAGAGGTCGGCCATTTTTAACAACTGTGGTATGTCAGGACGACGCCCCAAAAAATGGACCCGCTCCCCGATCTCCAATTCGTGCGCCAATCGTTGCATCTGCGGTCGTAAATCGCCATCGCCGACTAATACCAAGTCTGCATCTGGCACCTTGCGCATAGCGCGGAGAAGGGTCGGGTGGTCCTTCGCCGGATCGAAGCGGGCCACAAACATGACCACCTGCCTTCCGCTGGAACCGGGAAGGATTCCGTCTTTGCTTGCAGCCACAGCATTGCGAAAGCGTTCCAAAGGAACACCGTTGTAAATGACGCTGACTCGGTCGGTCACTGCTGGTATCCAGTCCAGCAAATTTTCCCCAGTGGCTTTGCTGTTGCACGCGATCGCTGCATAGTTTCTATACATCCAGGAGTCTAGGGGACGCGCCCAGCGCCTCCGGCGGCGATTTTGGGTGCTCTGCTCAGTCGTCACCAGCGGAACGCGTTTGGCGGCAAGTTTTGCTGCAGCTACGACCCAGAGTTGCGCTGGAAAGAGATACGAGTGCACTACGTCGAAAGAGCTGATATGACCGGCTAGGGACCAAACGTGCAAGGGCGAGTAGATTTCCGAACCGCGCGTGGGAAGAAAGGGGAAACGTTCCACTCGAAGTGCATTCTCCAACGGGCTGTCGAGATGCTTCAATACCACAATCGATGACTCGATGCCCCTGTCACGCATGCGTGGAAGCATCTCTCGTAGCAGCACCTCGACTCCGGCAAGGATGAGACTGTCGATAACGTGCAGCACCTTCATTATTTTGAAAATTCCACCTCATTACCGTCTTCGTATTGTTCAGATCCGTGTCGTCGAACAGCGCGTCCGGGAGTCTGAGTAAACGGATTACAATCTTTTCCACTGGATAACAGCATGGTACCTTAGTGCCAGTCTCCCATCACCCGTCGGAACTTCGATGAAATTGACCCTTCTGCAAGATTTGGTGTGCCCGTGCAGTGGGGACTTGGGATTGACCCAAGTCCTTGATCCCGACAATTCGCAGAATCCGATGGAGATCATGAGCGGCTGGCTCCGATGTGGGAAGTGCGGAGAGAATTTCCCAATCATCAAAGGCGTTCCTCGGATGCTGCTAGGTCCTCTCAGGTCGACCCTCCAACAAGAATACCCTGACTTCTTTTCGGATGCGAAGGAGCAGACAGAAGCCGATACGAGGACGGGGCAAGAAAGTGAGTTGCGCACCATGCGCAGCTTCGGCTATGAATGGCGACACTTTGCCGATTTCCGCCCGGAAGGCGAAGCCAATTTTCGCTGGTATTTCGCCTCGTATCCGCCGGAAAGCCTTCACGGCAAGGTCCTGCTTGACGCGGGCTGTGGCAAAGGTCGCCACTTGTTTTTCGCCGCGCAGCATGCCCGGAAGGTCATCGGAGTAGATCTCAGTCCAGCAGTAGATGCCGCATTTGACAACGCCGGTCATTTCGAGAATGTGCACATTGTACAAGCCGACCTGTTTCATTTGCCCCTGCGCCAACGCAGCTTCGACATGGTTTACTCGCTTGGCGTGCTGCATCACCTGCCCGAGCCTGAGGCCGGGTTTGAGGAGATTTTGCGTTATGGCAAACCAGGAGCCGACGTGCTGGTCTATCTCTACTGGTCGCTGGATGACGAGCCGCGATGGAAAAAGTACCTGCTGAATTTGGTGGCGATGGTTCGCCGGATCACGACACGACTCCCGTTTCCTTTGCTACGCGTCTTTTCGTGGTGCGTCGCCGTGGGTTGCGAAATTTGTTTCGTTACGCCGTACCGCGTGCTTAGAAACACAAACTGGAAGACGTTTGCCGAGACATTGCCACTAAAACTCTATGCCGATTTTCCTTTCCGCCTTCTCTACCAGGATCAGTTCGATCGCTTTTCAGCTCCCATCGAGAACCGATATGATCGTAAAGACGTTGAGGGCTGGCTGACGCGCTCAGGATTGGAAAATTGGGATATCGTCCGGGGTTCAGGTTGGCGTGCTATGGGAAAGGTACCCTCGTCCTCGACTTCGACGAAGGCAATGAGATCGTAGCCACCGAGATTTTGTTTCCACTACGGGTACATGTTCAATTCCTTGCAAATGTCGCGAATACCGGAGAGTGGTCCGTGGCGCCTATCGTCCCGGCTCAGCTTAATCGTCAACTTAGTCGGTGGTTTACTCCTAGTCACTGCGCCCTTTTGGCTGTTCGAACTCTTCGCGATCTATGACGAGGAAATGTCGATTTCGTTGTTTGCAGCAGCATTGACCGTGGCGCTGATCATGAGCTTCAACTACTTCCTTATCCTACATTGCACGCGACGACATCCGTCGCTGCGACGGTTGATGGCGGTGGGCATGCTAGCCAAGATGGCTGCTGCCGGGCTGTACGTAACCATGGTCGTGCGGTTGTATGACTATGGCGCCGATATGCCTCATTACTTCTACGCTGCCCAGGAACTTGCGACAAGCTACGTGCAAACGGGGATTCTGACGGTTCCGGATCCGCTTTGGGGTACCAATTTTCCGTCATTTCTGGCGCAGTGTATTTTTGTGGTAACCGGCATCTCTTTGCCGGTGGCGATGGTGATTTTTGCCTCGATGTCGTTCTGGGGGGCATACTTTATGTACCGGGCCTTCTGCATTGGGTTTCTCTATGCGACCCGTTTCGACCTGGTTGCCGCTTTGGCATTTCTGCTGCCAAGCTGCGTTTTCTGGACGGCAAGCCTTAGCAAGGATGCAGTAGTTATGCTGGGCGCCGGGATAGCGACCTATGGCTTCGCGCGTGTGCACCAGCGCGTAAGCCTCCAGGGCTACGTCCTGTTGGCAGCAGGGCTGGTGGTCATCATGACTGTGCGGCCGCACATGGCCGGCATCATGGCAGTTGCGTTCGTCTTTCCCTATTTGTTCGGCGCAAACCGCACGGGCATGAGCGGACTAGCCTTAAAGGTCATCGGTCTTCCCGCCTTGGTGGGCCTCACTTGGGTTTTCGTTTCGCAAGCTGAAACTTACGTCGAGATGAGTGATTTCTCCCAAAGCACATCCGCCCTGATGCAGGTTGCGAAAAACAACTCGGGCGTTGGGGGGTCAACCTATGGCGAGTCGCTCGGTTCGCGGATGGCGTTGGCGCCGTTTCTGCTCATCCGGCCATTCCCTTTCGAAGTCCATAATTTTCAGGCTGTGTTTGCTTCGCTCGAGGGACTGGGGCTGCTAGTCATATTCGTGCGGCGGAGAAAAGTGCTCTATCGTACGCTGGCGCGGATCAGGTCAAACCCGTTCGCCATGTTCTTGGTGCTGTACGCGATCGAGTTTACGGTAATCTACGCAGCAGCCACGACCAATTTTGGCCTGTTGAACCGACAGCGGGTGATGTTGCTGCCGTTTGCGTTAATGCTCTTTCTTGGAGATTCACGATCGGAGCCGCAGGTGGCGTCGCTCCCGGTTCGAATTCTCAGGCCGAGGCGTCGATCGCCGGCTGTGGCGAGTGGGCCCGGCTTGGGGTCGCCCGCCGCAGGAAACTAGCCAGAGCTTGCAACCATCCTGATCTTTAGTTTTTGGAGGAATTTTCCAGATGTGTGGCCTGGCGGGATTTGTAGAGGTGCGAGGTTGCAGCCAGCAGGCGGCACTGGAAGCCCTGGCCAGTCAGATGGCTGATGCACTGCAGCATCGTGGACCCGACGACAAAGGCGTGTGGGCAGATCCCGAGGCTGGAATCGCTCTCGGCCACCGACGCCTTTCTATCCTCGACCTTTCGCCGGCAGGGCACCAGCCAATGTTTTCGCCCAGCGGGCGATTCGTGATCGTCTACAACGGAGAGATTTACAACTGCGAACATCTACGGCATGAGTTGCTAAGCGAGCGACCTGAATTACATTTCCGCGGCCACTCCGATACCGAAGTCATGCTGGCGGCCTTCGAACACTGGGGCATCGACTCTTCCCTAAAGCGAATGAACGGGATGTTCGCGTTCGCGTTGTGGGACCGCTGCGAACGTGCGCTAATGCTGGCGCGCGACCGTTTTGGCGAAAAGCCGCTATACTACGGATCCGCAGGCGGTACTTTCCTGTTTGCTTCCGAACTCAAGAGCTTGCGGGTGCACCCGGCATTCAGAGGCGAGATTGACCGCGATGCGGTCGCCTGCTACCTGCGGTTCAACTGCATCCCGGCCCCTTACTCCATTTATCGCGACATCCGCAAACTGCTTCCGGGTACAGTTCTTCGATACCGAAATGGCGAGGTGACGACGCAAGCATTCTGGTCGCTCCGCTCCTCGGTGGAGCGTGCTCTCGTTGAACCCTTCTTGGGAACCGAAGAGCAGGCGCAAGAAGAACTCGACCATCTATTGCGGAATGCGGTCAAGCTGCGCATGCATGCAGATGTTCCGTTGGGGGCGTTTCTTTCTGGCGGCATTGATTCCTCCCTAATTGTGGCCCTGATGCAAGCGCAAAGCGACCGGCCGGTGCGCACGTTTTCCATCGGGTTCCGCGAGAAGGCCTACAACGAGGCCGAAGATGCGCGTGCCGTGGCCCGGCACTTAGGCACCGACCATACCGAACTGTATGTCTCTTCCGCCGAGGCTATCGACCTCGTGAGCCGCTTGCCCGACGTGTATGACGAACCGTTCGCGGATTCTTCGCAGATTCCCACTTTGCTGGTTTCACAACTGACTCGACGCCATGTAACAGTGAGCCTTTCGGGAGATGGTGGCGACGAAGTATTCGGCGGCTATAACCGCCACACTTGGGGAGGGCGCCTGTGGAACGGGTTAGAGCGCACTCCGCGCTCTTTGCGGCGCCTGGCTGCGGCGGGAATGACCGCCGTCGGACCGCAGTTATGGGACGCGGCTTTCAAGCGGGCGCGCCCGCTTCTTCCCAAAAGCTGGCGGCAGCGCATGCCCGGATACAAAGTGCACAAGCTCGCAGGTTTACTGGCTTCCGAGGGCCCGATGGAGATGTATGCGAGCATGGCATCGCACTGGTTCGAGCCCGAGCGAGTTGTGGTGGGAGCTGCCGCACTTGGCCCGTTGCACATGATCGAGGACCAATGGCTCAAACTGCCAAAGTTTGAGCAGCAGGCGATGTACCTGGATACGATCACATACCTGCCGAATGACATCCTGGTGAAGCTTGACCGCGCGACCATGGCTTTCGGCCTGGAAGGGCGAATTCCTTACCTGGATCCGAGGGTGGTGGAGTTCGCCTGGCGTTTGCCGCTGCAGATGAAGGTCAGGCCGAACCAAGGCAAATGGATCTTGCGTCAGGTGCTCTACCGCTACGTGCCGGAGAATCTGGTGGAGAGGCCCAAGATGGGGTTTGGCGTCCCCCTGGATTCCTGGCTGCGCGGCCCCATGCGGGAATGGGCGGAGGCGCTGCTGGAGCCGCGGCGCTTGCAGGAGGAAGGATTCTTCAACCCGGCAGCGGTTCGCGAAAAGTGGAATGACCATCTTCAGGGCCGCGGGGCGTGGCAGTTCCATCTCTGGGACATTCTTATGTTTCAGCTCTGGTGGGACCGTCAGAACTCGACTGCGACGCCACAGCCTCGAGTCGAGCCGATGCAGGTAGGAGCTTAACGTGCCAGTCAGCGGGCAGGCACAAGCTCCAGGCACTTTCATCATCTCCCTTGATTTCGAATTGCACTGGGGGATTCGCGATGTCAAGACTGTGGCACAGTATCGCGAGAACCTGCTCGGGGTGCGCCGTGCCGTGCCCGCGATGTTGGCGACCTTCGCCGAATACGATGTTCATGCGACATGGGCCACGGTGGGATTCCTTTTCTTCAGCCGCCGTAACGAGCTACTGCGCGCTTTGCCGGCTGAGCGGCCGCACTACGACGATGCGCACTTATCGGCGTATGCGGAGATGGGAGCCGTGGGCCAGGATGAGAATGAAGACCCATTCCATTTCGGTCGCAGCCTGCTGGAGCAGATCCAGTCAAGTCCTGCACAGGAGATCGGCACCCACACATTCTCCCATTATTATTGCCTTGAGCCGGTGGAGAGTATTGCTGCGTTCCAAGCCGACTTGCGGGCGGCGCTGGCGGCAGCGGCGGATTTCGGAGTTGTCCTGAAGTCCATCGTGTTTCCACGAAACCAATACGATGAGGGTCACCTACGGGTCTGCGGTGAAATGGGGCTGAAGGCGTTTCGAGGCAACCCGCAATCATGGCTGTACCGTCCGCGCGTCGGGGCGGACCAGACGCGCTCGGTACGGGCGGCACGGCTGATTGATTCGTATTGTGACCTTTCGTCGCACAATTGCTATTCGCTGGCAGAGACGGCGGTGGGAGTCCCGAAAAATCTTCCTGCTAGCCGTTTTCTTCGCCCCTATACCGCCAAAGTACTCGCGGCGTTGCAGGAGCGGCGCATCAAGGGGGACTTGACCTATGCCGCCCAGCGAGGCCTGGTGTACCACCTGTGGTGGCATCCCCATAATTTCGGCGCGTACCTGGAGAAGAACATCGGAATGCTGCGGCGTATCCTCGACCACTTCCAGGGAGTGCGCGAACGCTATGACATGCAGAGTAAGAACATGGCTGAGAGTGCACTCAATAGTTCCGAGATTCAGGACCATGTTGTCATCAAAGAAGATCGTCTTGCTGGGCAGAGAAGATAGGTCGACAGCCATACTCTACAACTCGCTCCGGAGTGAGTTTCCGCTTGCTGGAGTCCTTGTGGAGGAGGGGGAGTCGCGGCTGAAATTCGTGAACCGGAGGGTCAAGCGACTGGGGCTGTACAAAGCTTTGGGCCAAGTCGCATTCCGCCTTGTCGTTGTCCCTTGGCTGAAAGCGACATCACGGCACAGAGTTGAAGAAATCCTCCAGCAGTTTGGACTAGATGCATCGCCGATGCCGCCGGTAGAATTGGTAAAAGTCAGGTCGGTGAATTCTGATGACACCGTTCAATTCTTGCAGGAATTGCAGCCCGCAGTGGTCGTGGTGAGCGGTACGCGCATTATTGCTGCCAGAGTGCTGGATTGCGTGCGGGCAGTGTTCATCAATATGCACGCCGGTATTACTCCTCTGTACCGGGGAGTTCACGGCGGATATTGGGCACTAGTGGAACATCAAGTCGACGCGTGTGGGGTCACGGTGCATGAGGTCGACACAGGGGTGGATACGGGCAGGATCCTAGGCCAGACTCGCATCACACCTAACGACGCGGACAACTTCGTCACCTACGGTTTCCTCCAGCAAGCCGCGGGCTTGCCGCTGCTGAAGAGAGCAATTCGCGACGCCTGCGACGGCCAGTTGCGGTCGGTCGCTGCGCCCGACGGAAAATCCCGGCTATGGACGCATCCTACGTTGGGGCAATACGTCTATCATCGGGTCAAGTCTGGGGTGAAGTAGAATGGCGCTCAGAATCGCGCAGGTCGCGACCACCGATGTGTCTGTACGGCTCCTACTGCTTGATCAGATCAAGGCGCTTGAGGCGGAGGGCCACGAAGTGGTGGCAGTATGCGCCTCCGGCCCCTGGGTGGAGAACCTCCGCAGCGCGGGCGTGACGGTGGAGACGGTTCCTATGGTGCGTGAGCTGGCGCCGCTCCACGATATCCGTTCGGTGGCAGCTTTGGTGCGGTGTTTTCGCCGGCACAAATTCGACGTGGTACACACACATACTCCAAAGGCGGGATTAATCGGTCCGATTGCGGCACGGCTGGCGCGGGTTCCCCAAGTGGTGCACACTGTTCACGGATTGCTGTTCCACGATCGCATGACGCGATCGAGCCAGACAATCTTCTGGGTCCCGGAAAAAATTACGGCGACGTTGTGTGATCATCTCCTGTCGCAGAGCCGGGAAGACATGGAACGAGCGGTCCGGAGCCGGTTGTGCAGCTGGAAGAAAATTACATACCTTGGGAATGGAATTGACGTCGCGCGTTTTGTGCCGCCAGCTTCATACGACCGAACAAACAAATTACGAGAAGTGGGTCTGCAAGCCAGTGACTTCGTGGTGGGCAGCGTGGGGCGCCTGGTGAAAGAGAAAGGATTTATGGAATTGTTCGCGGCGGCGGAAGCGTTGACCGCACGCTGCCCGCAGATTAAGTTCGTGGTGATTGGGCCGCGGGAAATGGACCAGCACGATGCTTTGGATCCAGGCTATATGGACGACTTGCAGCGCCGTGGAGTCATTCACTTCGTCAACTGGTGTGAGGATATCAACCAATGGTACGCAGCGATGGACATTTTTGTGCTGCCTTCCTACCGGGAAGGCATTCCACGAGCCTGCATGGAAGCGGCCGCGATGATGCGGCCGGTTGTGGCGAGTGATATTCGGGGTTGCCGCGAGGTGGTGCTCAACGGCGATACTGGGCTACTGGTCCCACCACGGTATGTCCCCGGGCTGGTGGAGGCAATAGAGACGTTACACAGGAAACGCAAGCTCGCTGCGCGGATGGGCGAACGCGGCCGGCAGCATATTATGGACAACTTTAATAGCAAAGATGTATGTGGCCGACTTTGCGAATTCTATGCCCAGCTTGCCGGGACAGAAAGGACGGTCGCGGCTGGTGAAGAACCTGCTTACCATCGATCTTGAGGACTGGCACGAGTTAGCCTACCGCCGAATAACCGGGGACACGCCATTGCCGCAGAAACACGTATTCCGGCAGATGGACCTCTTGCTGGAACTGCTGGAACGGCACCAATCCCACGCAACATTTTTCGTGTTAGGGAGCCTGGCGGAGCGGTTTCCTGAGCTGCCGCGGAGAGTGGCATCACTGGGGCATGAGATCGCTTCACACGGGTACGCGCACCTAGTGGCACACCGACTGACGCGCAAGCAGTTTGAGGAAGACACGCGGCGCAGCAAGCAGGTGCTGGAAGATGTCATTGGGCGGCCGGTGTGCGGGTACAGGGCTGCGGAGTTTTCCATCCGGGCGGATTCGCTGTGGGCGCTAGAAGTGCTGGCCGAGTTGGGATTTGAGTATGACTCCAGCATCTTTCCCATCCATCACCGGCGGTACGGAATTCCCGGTTTTTTTCCGCGAGCTGCCGAGTATCTGCTTCCCAACAATACGTGCATCAAAGAGATTCCATTGGCGACGCTGTCGTGGGGGTCGATGCGCCTGCCGATAGCGGGCGGAGGATGCTTCCGCATGACTCCGAGATCGCTTCTCTCTAGGGCGGTGCGACGGTTGAACGACTCGGGTATACCCATGGTGGCCTATTTCCACCCCTACGAATTCGATTCGGAGCGGCTGAACGTGTTCGTTTCTGGGAGCCCCCGCCGTCTGCGACATCGCGTGCGCGGCCTGCAATGGAACCTTCATCAGAACCTCGGTCGCCGTACAATGACCCCCAAGCTCGCTGCGCTGCTGCAGCAATATTCCTTTACCACCATTGCCGATTTTCTTCGGAAGGAGAAGTCTCTTGAGCGTAAGAAGCTATTTTGAACGGACAGCAGACAATTTCGATGCTTTGTACGAACACCGCCAGAGATGGAGGTACAACTTCAACCGAGTGCTGCGCAAAGGGCTATTTCAGCGTATCGAGAAGACCAGGGAGACCCTGGAGGGCATGAAGGGCTTCACGGTTCTCGACGTAGGCTGCGGTTCGGGGAGGAACAGCGCGTTGTTCGCGACTGTGGGCGCTCGCCGCGTGGTCGGGGTTGATTTCTCCGCGCCCATGCTGGAACTCGCCCGCGAGTACGCGCGCACGACGCGTGTTGTCGAGCAATGCGAGTTCATCCAGGCGGACTTCCTGGATTATCCGTTTCAGGAGACTTTCGATGTTGTAGTGGCGCTCGGTGTTTTCGACTACATCGCCGATCCCGTGCGCGCGCTCAAAAGAATGACCGAGCTGACCAATGACAAAGTGGTGGCAAGCTTCCCGGGGGTGTCGCCCATACGTGCGCCCCTGCGTAAATTGCGCTATGCCTTGAGAGACTGCCCGGTGTACTTCTACACTGGCGCGGAGTTGCGACAGATCTGCCACGAAGCAGGGCTGGCAAAGTTCCGCATTGACAAATTGGCCTCTTCCGGCTACATGCTGGTGGGCAAGAAAGACGCCGCAAAGAAACGACTCGTTGCGAATGGTTGAACGACGACTCAGTCGCGGTTTTAAGCGCGGGTTGGATGTCGTGGTGTCGGTGTTTGGTCTCGTACTGCTATCACCGGTGCTGGTCTGTGTCAGTGTCTTGGTATGGCTGCAGATCGGCCGTCCAATTCTGTTTCGCCAGCAACGCCCTGGCTATAAGAGCGTTCCTTTTTTCGCCCTTAAGTTCCGGAGCATGACGTACGAGTGCGACGGGCAAGGTCGGCTTCTACCAGATGGAGAACGCATCACGCGGTTAGGAGCTTTACTACGGCGGGCTAGCCTCGATGAACTGCCGCAGCTCTGGAACGTGCTCCGAGGAGACATGAGTTTAGTGGGGCCCCGACCGTTGCTCATGCGGTACCTGGACCGCTATACGCCGGAGCAAGCCCGTCGGCACTCCGTGCTTCCAGGGATTACTGGCTGGACGCAAGTGAACGGGCGGAATGACCTTCCCTGGGAACAGAAGCTCGCGCTCGACGTTTGGTACGTGGACCACTGGAGCTTATCGCTGGACCTATGGATCCTTGGGGTTACGGTGTGGAAGGTGCTGAAGGGGGAGGGAATTGCCGCGGAAGGGTCAGCAACGATGCCCGAGTTCATGGGTACTGCAGCCACTGCTTCGCACGAGCGGGCGCGGGTCCATTAAGTCTGGATCTACTAAGCCTGAGCGGAAATCATCGGGAGTCGGAAATCGGTTACAAGCGGTTGTTATCTGTCTATTTTAGACAAGACCTTCGCAGGGACACCCACGGAGGTAGCGCCTGGAGGAACAGAATCCAATACGACGGCGCCTGCCCCGACAACGGCGCCTGCTCCAATCCTCGTACCTGGTAACGCGATAGTTCCAATTCCAAGCAGCGAGTACGCTTCCACTGTCACACCGCCCCCAAGGATCACCCCAGGAGCAAGATGCACGTGATCCCCGATGCGGCAGTCATGCTCAACGATGACGCCTGTATTCAGGATGCAGTTGTGCCCAATTACTGCGTCCGCGTTGACGACAACACGGGGCATTACGACGGTGCCACCCCCGATGCGAGCCGAGGCAGACACAATCGCAGCCGGATGGATCAACGCTACCAGCTCAAGCCCTCTATCTATGCCTTCTTGAAAACACCGCTCCCTGTCACGGTTGTTGCCGATAGCCACGACTAAGCAATGGCCGCTAGCTTTCAGTGCCTCAAATCCTTCGGACGCCGGCAAAAGGTCGCAATCGCTGAAACATCCTCCAGGTGACGAGCAGGAGTCATCGACGAATACGATCCCAGAGAAGAGCCCCGTTGCCCGAGCAATCTCGAGCACTACTTTACCGTGTCCGCTAGCTCCCCAGATGATCAGTTTCCGCAAGGCATTTCCCCTGAACGAGTTGCGTCCGAATTCGGCAGTAAACAGCAAAAATATCGGAGTGACACGCAGGTGTCAAACAGCTCTCCAATTTTAGGTTCAAGTTGTTCTCTCAGCCCAACTTGCCTTCTAATTCCATGATGCTTGAAAACTGTGGTGTGGCGCTGTAGACTGTGTGATCACCAGCAAGCTGGCCCGACCCGAACGGAAGTGGCGGTGGCGCCGGCGCCGGGTTTGTGTGTCCTCCGTGACTCCCGGGACCAAAGTTGCGTCATTGATATATGCCGAGTACCGTGGAGATACTAAGAGCGACGAATCCAGCAGACGCAGAGCGCTGGAGTGCATTGGTCCGGAAGTCGCCGGCGCGGGACGTATACTACCTGCCTGCGTATGTCCGAGCAAGCTCTGAAATGGAGCAGTCGGAACCGATAGCGGTAGTCACTGGCTCAGGTGATAGCAGGATTCTTGCCCCGCTCTTAATTCGCTCTATCTCGGTTGTTGCGGACGAGTCCCGGATAGAGTGGCTCGATGCTTGTTCACCTTATGGTTACGGCGGTCTCCTAAATCTCTCTACCGCGGGGAAAGTCGATAAGCGGGATCTTGACCGCTTCATTGAAGGTCTCCAGGATTGGTGTTGTGCGCGCGGGTTGGTCTGCTGTGCGCTACGTTTGCATCCATTGATGTGTCAAGAGGAGTGGTTCAAGCCAGGGCAAGACTGGCAGGACTTTGTGAGAATTGTGCATCGAGGATCGACCAGTGCCATTGATCTGAAGGACTGGGATGCTTCTCTGGATCAACCGACAGGATTGCGAAGAGACAGATGCGCGGATATGAGGTGTGCCCGTCGTAATCTACGTGTCACCTGGAACAATGGCGACGATCATGACGCAGAAGCAAACCTGAATCTTTTTGCCCGACTTTACACCCAGACTCTTGATCGCCTCAACGCGAAAGTGTTTTATCGGTTTTCCCCGAGCTACTTCTCAGGGCTGGCAGCCCTAGGCCAGCATTTAGGCATCGCGTTGGCCTGGCACGGGGATGAGCCTGTTGGAGGGAATTTGTTTCTCTTCGGTAGCAATTACGGCCACGGCCACCTAGCCGGCTCGAACCAAACCGGGCGTAAGTACGGAGCTGCCACTTTGCTCCTCGTTGAAGGTGCAAGACAGGCACGGCAGCGCGGATGTGAATTGCTGCACATTGGTGGCGGAATGAGATCGGGTGATTCGCTTGAGGATTACAAGCGGAGCTTCGGTGGGCCTTCGTACCGTTACTCATATGTTACATGTGTCGCGGATCCGGAACGGTTCGAGCAGCTCTGTCGAATACCAAGTGCTCCGTGGCCATATATTACGAGGACACCGCTTGTGCATACGTTTCCGCCAATTGTGCATACGTTTCCGCCAATGCCGGCTTCAGCGCGCGTTGGCTCCGCGTTCCCAGTTCCAGAGGCGACGCGTAAAATTCCACCTCACCACGCACCGGCGGGATTTCCATCTACAACCGACCCGGACGAGCGCTGACCGTCCTCGCCCTAAACCCAGTCGCATAGCCGACGGCTGTTGGCTGGGCGTTCATAAGGTTACCTTTCGAATGCCTGCTCTCGCTCCTCCAGCCCTCCAGCTTCATAGCTTCATTCATCAAGATGGGTACCGGAGCTCAACGGCTCAACGGTTTGAACAGCACCGTGTGGCTCGTTTCAGCGAATTTTGGTACTGTGAGGAGGGAGTTTTCGCATGGCGACAGCTAGCAATTTGGAGTATGGACTCGCCATAAATGGTGGTGCGCCAGTGCGCACGGACCCGTTTCCACCCTGGCCGGTTTTGGAAGAAGAGGAAATTGAGGCTGCGACGGCGGTTTTGCGTTCTGGCAGGTTGAACTATTGGACGGGAAACGAAGGACGAGCTTTCGAGCGTGAGTTTGCGGAGTTCACCGGGCGCAAGTATGCGATTGCGCTGGCGAACGGCACGGTGGCCCTAGAATTGGCACTGTACTGCTTGGGCATCGGTCCAGGGGATGAAGTGGTTGTCCCCAGTCGGACATTTATCGCGTCCGCGAGTTGTGCTGTCATGCGCGGCGCGATCCCAGTGGTGGCCGACGTCGACCGGGACAGTAGCAACATCACGGCCGAGACGATCGCAAGGGTGATCACATCGCGCACCAAGGCCATCGTCGCGGTGCACTTGGCCGGATGGCCGTGCGAAATGGATCCCATTCTAGAGTTGGCCCGCACCCGTGGCATTGCGGTCGTCGAGGATTGCGCGCAGGCTCATGGGGCACGCTACCGCGGTCAGCCCGTAGGTTCCTTCGGAGACGTGGCCGCGTTCTCCTTCTGCCAAGACAAGAACATGACGACAGGCGGCGAAGGGGGGATGCTCCTGACAAACGACCTAAGTATGTGGAAGCTGGGGTGGAGTTTCAAGGACCACGGCAAGAGCTACGAAGCGGTGTATGAGCGTCAGCATCCCCTTGGATATCGCTTTCTCCATGAATCCTTTGGCACAAATTGGAGGCTCACTGAAGTACAGTCGGCAATCGGGCGCGTGCTGTTGAGGAAATTGCCAGGTATGGTCGAAAAACGACGACGGAACGCGGCATTCTTGAGCGAGAGATTCGCAAGAATACCGGCGTTGCGGGTGGTTGGACCTTCCGGCGATGTTTGGCATTCCTACTATAAGTATGATGTCTACGTGCGGCCTGAACGCCTGCGCGAAGGATGGGACAGGAACAGAATCCAGGAAGCTATTTCCGCCGAAGGTATTCCATGTATTGCGGGCACCTGCAGCGAGATCTATCTGGAGAAGGCCTTTCCTGAATCTATGCGCCCGTCTGACCGCCATCCAGTGGCGCGGGAGTTTGGCGAGGTTAGTCTGATGTTCAAAGTGCATCCAACTCTATCGGAAAGAGACCTTGCCGACACATGCATTGCGGTTTCGAAGGTCATGCAACTCGCCTCGCGCTGATAAGCCAATACATATCAGATGGCTCGCCTCAGGGTCACGGAATCTGCCTTATCACGAACGCAGCTAATTCGGTGCTCGGTCGGGCTGGACTGTTACTTCCAGACTTCCAGAACAGTTTGGGAAGGTAGAGCGCGGGTGGTCGTACACGCCGCAGCAGATGCTTTAATAGGGCTGCATCGAGAGCACTTGTTTAAACGATTGCAGCCCGTCACCTTTGCAGAGTTGACGGAGGGCGTTCGGCGCTTGAGAACTACCTCTCTCGGAGGGCGCCATGACTGACGATTTGCTGACTCCCGTTGTTCTCCTTTAAGAGCTTTTCATTTGTCTTCTTCGAGTCGAAGTGACGGCGGGCGCGCCGCTTCTCGGCCTTGCCGTTTTGACGGGAGAGAGCATTTCGAGGCCGACACCGACGCGAGCAGGTTTCGCGGTTCCGATGATTCGAATCCAAATCCCGTCGAGTGCATCCTTATCGACCCTGAGCCGCGTTGTGGGGGGCTTGCAGCTCTCGTGTATCGGGCCTCTTTCCGCTACTCACGCTGAACTCGGCCCCGTAATGCACAAGTAAATCGTGCTGAGATCGAAGGTTTGCGTCTCTTCCAACCACCTGGCCAGCCAGAGCGAGACGGTCACGACGAGCACCAACACCAGCACCCAGGCTGCCAGCATCTCAAAGAACCTTCTTTTTCCTGCCACTGCTGCGATTCGTTTTCTACGGTGCGGAAGAACGTAGATAATCTGTGCGTTACTGGATTTCCACGGCATGCGACTGCTCCTTACTGTACAGAATCCATCAATTCGCTTGCTTCCATGTTTACTACTTCGGTTTTTGTTACGAAATCCGAACAAAAGCGGTGCCACCGAAAATGCTTGGTAGGCCTTCCCCCCGGTTCCTGCGAAGGCTGAAGATGCGTGTACTCGAGATTGAGCGCCTTGTGTTGCGTGAATTCCACCAAGGTGATCTAAAAGAGGTTCTGCACAACAATCTGTAAGAGTGCGCATTCTACGCGGCTTTCTGGAGAGCGACGAATTCGGTCTTAGTGGCGGCCAAGCGCTGCGCCTTCAGCAGCAGATAGTTCATGTCTCGATAACCGCGG
>Ga0307474_10000192_pt1 | contig 44136 bp, 39 predicted proteins | sample atmos_gasesECM1C_2_FD_203312 | JGI IMG/M metagenome (GOLD analysis project Ga0307474, IMG submission 203312) | Hardwood forest soil microbial communities from Morgan-Monroe State Forest, Indiana, United States - atmos_gasesECM1C_05 | ecosystem: Environmental > Terrestrial > Soil > Temperate... | reverse complement strand
CTGAACCTAGACACGACATCAGTTGGCCCGAGCTATACTGATGTAAGCAATGTTGATTTCAAGATCGGGACTACGGATTTGCTGACAGGCAAACTAACCGCCCCGACATCCAATTGGTCAACCATCAACTCTTCCCTGAGCAGTGGTGGCTGCCTGGGAGGTAACCAGGACGGTCAGATCTGCTCGTCCGCATCGGGCGATTTCGCAGATACCGGTGGGAAATTAACCTGGACTTGGACAAATGTGCAAGTTGCCGGTGACTTAACCATCGGTCACGTAGGCTACAAATATGACACTTCGGACGACCTTGGCAAGGGCCTACTCGTTTCAGTTGATTATCCAACGAGTGTCCCTGAACCGGCTACTCTTAGCCTTTTGGCGATTGGGTTATTGGGACTCGCGCTGCGACGCAAATTTGTCCTAGCTTGATCACTTAGTGCTTTTCTTCATAAATACGATAACGTATTATTTGTGAACTTTGTGCCCTCCCTGTTATGCTGCTAACTGGGAGGGCACGATCTTGCCGCGAAGAAGCCCGTACAATATAATCCTCACCAGGCCAGAACGAGAAGAGTTGCAGCGACGCGCCAATAAATATACGTTACCATATTTTATGGTCGCTCGCGCCAAGATGATCCTCTTCGCCCACCAGGGCCTCGCGAACGACGAGATCGCCGAGCGGATCAGCACGCGACGCGAAATCGTCAGCCGCTGGCGAAAACGGTTCTTCAAAAAACGACTGGCCGGTTTGCAAGACTCCGAACGCCCCGGCCGCCCCCGGGTTCCCCCCAGAACTGGTCGTGCACGTTAAAGCCATCGCTTAGGAACTGCCCAGTCGGGTGGGCGCGCCTCTTTCTCGCTGGCGCCGACGATTTCTCGAGCAGGGGATCACTGGTCTGCACGATGAGCTGCGCCCCTGGCGCCCACGCACGATCGGCGACGAGCGCGTGGCGCGACTGGTGCGCAGGACCCTGGAAACCAAACCGGGAAATGGCACGCATGGGAGTATCCGGCAGATCGCCACCGAGACGCGCGTGTCGAAATCGAGTGTGCATCGCATCTGGCAGGCCTTTGGAATCGAGCCGCACTGGCCGAGGCATTTCAAGCTGTCCAGCGATCCATTTTTTGTAGAGTAAAGTACGAGATATTGTAGGGCTGTACTTGCATCCGCCGGAAAATGCCGTGGTTTTGTGCGCGGATGAAAAGAGCCAGATTCAGGCGCTCGAACGCACCCAGCCGACGCACCGACGCCACGGGAGGACCACGCTGTTTGCGGCGCTGGACACCGCCAAGGGCACGGTCCTCACGCCATGCCGCAAGCGGCATCGGCATCAGGCGTATCTGGATTTCTCACGACAGATTGCGAAGAACGTTCCGTTAGAACCGGACGTCCATGTGATCGTGGATAATGACGGGACGCACAAGCATCCGCGAGTGCAGCGCCGGCTGGCACAACGGCCGCGTTTTCATGTGCACTTCACTCCGACTTATGCCTCGTGGCTGAATCAAGTAGAGATCTGGTTCAACCGCATTACCCAACAAGCCATTCGTCGCGGAACGTTTCGCAGCGTGAGGGAGCTCGTCGAGAAAATCGGTCAGTATGTCCATGCCTCCAACACCCACGCGCAGCCGTTCGTCTGGACCGCAACGGCGGATTCGATCTTCGCTAAAGTCCAGCGACTATGGGAGCGTATTTCCGGGACGGCAGACTAGCAAAATCGTGCATAATCCGATAATTTAGAAGTATCTGAATTGAAGGTCAGGGAGCTTCTGTGTCTCCGAAAACCAAGAAGCTATTCGCGCTAACTGCTCTAATTTTGCTCGTTCCGTTCGCCGCTGGATCCTCCGCAGCGCAGTCGAGAGTCATTCGTGGCGTCGTTACTGACGAGGCCAATGCTCCGGTTCCGAGTGCTGCCGTGAAGTTGAGTTGTGCCCGGACGGGACACGCGCCGAGAGCTCTGAGCACGACTTCCAAGGCAGGCGTGGTTTCCAGTTCCAAACCACATTAACTGGGGCGTGCAAAGTCAGTATTGCCGCGCCAGGTTTCGTTCCTGTCCTGATTTCAATCAGCAGTTCCGATAAGAGCGAGCCCGTAGACCTCGGAACGCTCCGCCTGCGGATTAGTTGTGAAGGGCCCGGCATGACTTGTGACCAAGTTTCTCCTGCAAAAACCAAACCATAGGATTGAAGGCGCGTGAACACGTTGCGCTCGGTGTTTGCGGAAAAATATGGCTTCGAGTCTTCGGCCTCAAAGGGTGGTTGGCGCAGCTTTAACTTCCGCCGAGGATGAGCTTCACCTAGCGCTCACAATAATCCAGGTAGTGATTGCAAATAGGAGCGCATGAGTTCCCGATAGGATTGCATCTCACCGAAGACGCGACTCAGCGCGCCGGTCAACTCTTCCTTACGCGGAAAGTATCGATTATGAGTTCCGGCCCGGCGCTGGTATTTCCACAATCGCTCGGTCGGATTCAGCTCCACTGAGTAGGGCGGCAGTTGATGAACTTCCAGCCAGTGGCGATGGGCATCGAAGCAGACCCATACGTCGCCATGATTCCGTGGCGGCTTAAGCGGGATTGAAGGTTTGGCAGAAACGGAAAAGGTTGCACGCATCAGCCCGCAGAAAGCAGACTGATTAGGGTACTACGGCGAAGCGTCGCAATTTCGCTTTCTTACTTTTTTCCGCGGGTCGTTGTTGCCCCCGGAGAACTCGTCCGGAACCGCGAAAGCGCTTCTCCTAAGTTCTGAATGAATGTTTCCGAATCATAGACATCTGCTTGGACGCGTGTGCCTTCCTTCGGTGCTGTTGGTTCGATCTCGTCGAGCTGAAATTCATGTGCGATTTCCTCAACGATCTCGGGCGAGATTGGTCGCTGGTGTTCAGCATAAGCATTGATGAGCGAGTGCTCGCAAAGCAGATTCACCACGCGAGGGATGCCCAAGGAATACAAATGGATCGTTTCAACTGCTTTGGGGCTGAAAATCAGGTCACCGCAGGCTCCGGCGATCCTCAGCCGCTCGGCGATGTACTCGTGGGTCTGCTCTTTCGTCAGAGGGCGCGTCCTACAGCGGAGCATAATGCGCTGGCGGAGTTGTCGGAGTTGTGGCAGCAACAGCTTCTCTTCCAGCTCTTGCTGTCCAGCCAATACGATCTGCAACAACTTTTCCGTAGATGTCTCGAGGTTGGTCAACAGCCGAATCTCTTCGAGCACCGGGTAGGTCAGGTTCTGTGCTTCATCCACGATGAGCACTGTAGTTTCACCGGCACGGTAACGCTCGAGAAGCCATTGATTGAGTCGCATCAACTGCTGACTTTTCGTGTTAGAGTCGCAGGAAATACCGAATTCCGCCAGAATGAAATCGAACATTTGATTCGTATTCATTCGGGAATTAAACAGAAAGGCAGTTCTTGCCTGCCGTTGATGCAACCAGTCAAGAAGGCGGTTGATGAGGGTGGTTTTTCCGGTGCCCACTTCACCGGTGAGAGTAATGAAACCTTTGCGATTCTGGACGCCGTACTTCAGTCCGCTTAGCGCTTCCTCGATCTCTTTGGTAAGAAAGAGATAGCGCGGGTCTGGATTGACGTTGAACGGATTTTCTTTTAGCCCGAAAAAGCTTTTGTACATGGTCTCTAGAGTCTCGCTATCTGCCGCGATGGTGCCCGGTTGCTATGTGCATCTCCTCGGGCAAACAATTAACCCGCACGCTTCAAGGTTTTCGAACCATGATGCCTATCGCAGCACGAAGGGTCGAGTATGCCATTGGAATCCGAGGGTAACCTGGTGCAAAGCGAAGTTCGTGCTGCAGGTACCCGCCGCGCAAACGGCTAGATTCGATGTCTGGATTTGGGCTTCATAACCGATCGTAAAATTGGCATTTCGTCCGAACGGTCGCCTCAGCCCACCGCCTAAGTACCAAGAATTATACGACTGTGAAGAAACGCTACCGACAACACTCGCGTTTCGCGAATAGCCTGAGTTGAGAGTCGCCGTCCACTCACGGGAGAGTTGCCGATCGAGGCTAAACCGCAATTGATTGGTGCTCGCCCCGGCAAAAACTCCACTCCCACCACTGATACCATGATCATAATTCAGTGCGATACTCCCGCGATTCCAGGCATAGGTGAGGCTGGCCCCGCCGGATCCCGAAACTCTGTTTGTAGAGTTGTTAACTGGCACCCGCAGCGCGGTCAGCTCGGGTCCGCCAAACAGTTGCAGAGCAATTCTTCCAGTGATCTTGCGACCGTACATGAACTGGACAACTTGATCGTTGATCGCTTGTGGATTGCCGATATAGCGATAACCGCTGAAGCGGTACTGGACCCCGAGCGTGTCGGCTTTCGTCAAGGCGTAGTCGTATCCGGCATTAAAGCTTGCATTATTACTCTCGATGTTTCCTGCTTCGATAAAACGTAGGATGCCGTACGTGCCCGCTGCCGTGATTGATCCTCGACGGCCGACCGTATAGGCCACTTGAGTTGCAAAGGCGTTGCTGTAACGGGGGCCAAACGTCGTGAAAATGCTTTGGTTAGGCACATAGTTACTCTCTAAACCAGGCAGCGGAGGAGCAAGAGGACCGCCTATGCCAGGGATGGACAGAGCTGTTCCGTCGCCGAAACCAAACTGGGTTTCGGGGAGATAGGAAAACTGGTCGAGGAAGTGCAGCTGCCATCTCCCCCAATCGACCGTTTCTACCAGACCCAACTGTTGAAATTGAGAAGTGCCTTGTACGCGGTCCGAGGAAAAGCTTGCGCCCCCCGAATAGTTCACGGCCAGCTGGGCCCGGCTCCAGGATTCCAGCAGACTAAAATTTCCGGTGACGATACTGGTCGTATTCCAGCCCGAAGAAATTGCTTGGTTCAGCGCGCTGGACCGGATGGTATCTGCGTACTGGAAGCCTGGCAACCAGTAACTGTGACGAATTCCTGGCGTGCCCAGCGTAGGATTCGCGACGCCTGTCAAGGGGAGGGTATCCGGATTCAGGTTGCTCGTTGACCCCGGATCGCCGTTCGAATCCTGTCCGCCCAAACCTTCGATCAGCAGCGGATTCACGCGGGCCGCAGGCTTTGGCCTGGAGTCATCCTCCTGTGCTGATAGCAAAGAAACGCTTAGGAAGAGAGCTGCCACGGAAGCCGCTCCTACCAAAATTCGTATGTGTGGTTTCATCTAATTTCCTTATGGCACTACAATTACGTCGCCAGGTTGCAGCAAGACATTTTGTTCAGGCTTCTTGCCGTTGACGGCATCTTTGTAGTTGAAGGGAAGTTTCACCTGTTTGCCATCTTCGAAGCGCAAGACGTAGATGTTCTTGAGTTTGGCAAATTGTGTGAACCCGCCGGAGCTCGAAAGCGCCTGCAATACGGTCATGTTAGGCAGCAGCGGAAAGGCGCCCGCGCGGGTGACTTCCCCGGTCACATAGATTCGCCGACTGTTAATTTCCGATACGCTCACGGTAACTTGTGGATCATTCATAAATTTTTTTAGGCCATCAGCGATGACCGCGGAGAGTTGTGTGGGCGTCAAGCCAGCAGCTTGCACATCGTTCAGCAAAGGCAAAGAAATTTTTCCATCTGGTCGGACAGGAACGGCCCGCGAAACCTCTGCCTCTTTCCAAACATCGATACGCAGAACGTCTTGCAGACCAATCTTGTACTCCGCATCATTCAACGTCCCCAGCGATGTCGCCGGAGACTTCGCACTCGCCTCCGTTTTATGAGCTGCTGTTTCCGTTGTTGCCGGCTCTTGCACTGCCTGCGGCTGCGCGAAAGCAAAAGCCAGCCAAGCTGCCAGAACCAGGTCGTTTGAGAAATTCATTAGCATCCTCCCACTACTCCTCAGATTCCGATACGCGCACGCCAGTTTGCCTAATTTTGTACAACAAGGCTTTATAGCTGATCTGTAATTCTCGAGCGGCGCGCTTGCGGTTCCACTGGGTGCGCTCGAGGGCCTTCAGAATCAGCTCACGTTCCGTCTTCCGCGATGCAGCTCGAGCCGCCACCTTGAGTGACGAAACCCGCGGTCCGCCACTCACCTGCGGAAGCCCCTGGGGCGCGGCTCGCAGATCGTCGAGCGCCACCTGGGCATCTCCGACAGCCACAATTTTCTTTGCCACATTCTCTAGCTCGCGAATATTCCCCGGCCAGCTATAGGAGGCGAGAAGTCCAATCATTTCACTATTCAAAACCGGAGCCGTCTTCTTCAACACCGCGGCATGTCTGGTTAAAAAGCATTCTAGCAGTGCCGGAATGTCTTCCTTACGATCGCGCAGCGGTGGCAGGCGGAGGCACACTCCGCTGATTCGGAAATACAGCTCCCGGCGAAAGCGCTCGGCTGCGGTCTCCTTCTCCAGGTTGTGGGTAGTGGCGGAGATCAGTCGGGCGGTCATCTCACCAGTTTTCCCGTTCCGCTCGCCGTCCGGGAGCAAGCTGAGCAGCACGCGCTGGCAGGCTAGGTCGAGCTCCTCGACGCCATCTAGAAATAAGGTGCCCGCGGCGTGGTCTTCTGCCCCGGTTCGCAAGCAATCCTGCACCTGCCCAAGAAAGCGGCCGGGATCGAGTGTTGCGCAACTAACTTTCTTTAACTGCGTTTCTTCTAGGCCGGAGAGACGATGAATAAGTCTGGCGTAGACTTCTTTACCGCTGCCACTCTCTCCAATCAAAAGAACGGCGATATCGGTACGCGCAATGTCGGCCACCATGGCGTTCACGGCTTGGATGGCGGAACCTTGGCCAAAGACAAAACCGGTCTTGGCGTAGGAATCCAACATATGATTGATTTCGGGGCTCATGAATGGACCATTGCCCTGGCGACCGCCAAGTCTCCCTTAAATCGGGGCCCGTGAAACTTCTGAATTTGAAGGTGCAATTGCGCTACCAGGAGGGCGCAAGGTCTTAACAAGACGTTTTGCACTGTATCTTATTCATAATACAGCTCTTATGTTCACTTGGTAGGCAAATTTCGCGGTTCAATTGCTAGAATAGTCCCCACTTCCTTCCATTAAGTGGCAAAATCTTATCCCTTCTCATCTCTACGCGACTCCGGCGAGGTTGCCACTTCACGAATCTTGTAGAGAAGCGCAAGATAACTCATCTTTTCAAGCCTTGGGATCGCGGTCTTCAGTCTCCGGAACGAGAGCACAATTACGGGCGAGACCATCGGGAAATTGCGGGAAGCGCGGCTTGCAGGCTAAGTGGTGTCTTCTTTGATTTCCTGAGGGGACCCGTGATTGCCCGCCGAGCGCGCCGGCGAGGCGATCTCGAATTTTTCAAAGAGCCAGGTTTCCTCCGCTCCGAGATAGTTTGCCAGCAACTGCCGCTGCGCTTTGGAAGGCTCACGATAGCCGTGAATGATCTTGCTCAAGACGCTCTCGTCGATGCCCACTTCGCGCGCAAGAAAGTTCTGGCGCACGGAGCTTCTGAAAAGCTGTAATTTTAGATTCGGATACATTCGTTTTTACCTCAAACTTCCCCTTCGAGGGGACACTGAACAGGGTGCATGTCGGGCCCGACTTCGAAACCAACGGAAACGCTTTTGAAAACTCACGTCAGCTCTTGCCATATCCATAGCTTTACTCCTCGCTGTCGCAGTCTTTCAAGCTGACCTCCGTGTCGTTGAATACCACGCCAAGAAGTTTCTTTCTGTCGAGTGTGCTCGCAGCTTTCTGGAGCGTTTCCCGCTTACCGTGATGCGCTCGCACAACCATGACAATGCCGTCGCAGGCCGCAGTGATCAGCTCGAAATCCGCCGGAGGCAGAATGGGGGGGGCATCGATGAGAATGACTTTGAACATTCCGCCGCACTGGCCGAGAAATTCCTGCCAGCGCGTCCCGGTGAACAGTTCCGGCGAAGGCGAAGAAACGGTGTCGGCCGGAAGAATGAACAGATTTTTCTGATTCGTCGCCACAATGGCTTCGTCGGGGGCCGCGTCGCCGGAAAGAATTTCTGCAAGCCCCGGAGAGCTTGCATGGTTGATCGTGGAACTAAGCCCGCGGGTGCGCATATCACCATCGATTATCAGGACGCGCTGCTCGGGAAGATGGGCGTAGCACAATCCAAGGTTCAAGGTGGTGAGGGTTTTGCCTTCGCCGGGTAAAGAGCTGGTGATGGCGATGGAGCGTAAACCGGATTTCGACTGCGCGCGCACCAGCTTGGTGCGCAAACCGCGGTAGGCCTGTAAAGCAGCATTCGAAGAGTCGTCCTGTCGGAGAATCAGACGCGCGGCATTTCCATTTCCCAGAGCCACTTGGCGGTACTGGGGGAGACGCGCTCCAACGCGGGGCACTTCGATAGCCGGCCCTTGCTTGAGTGCCTCCAGCATCTGTCGGACGTCCAGATCCTGGTTCAACAGCTTTTGCTGCGCCCATTGATGGGCTTTCTGCGTTTCATTGAAGAACTTGCTCACTTATAACTCCACAGCGGAACTGCCACGCAGCTTCATCGCTTGAATCAAAATGGTGACGGCGGATTGAATGAGCTGATCGCCGTCAGGATCTTTCCCCTGGATGGCATTCACCGTCACCGCGACCTGTTCCTTCACGCTCATATCGGGACGAATCTGATTTGCCTCGGGAGCAAGAGCGCGGCGCCTCTTCATGGCTTGGACCAGTAAATCCAGTGCCGAACCGATGACCATGTCTCCAGCGACCTCTTTCGCTCCGGAACCGTTTCCAGCCACTACATTTGTTTGTCCTACGACCGGTTCGACGCGCTTTTCCTCGAGACCCAGCTCGGCGGCAGCATCCCCCAAGATATGCAGATCGAGAACCGGGCGATGGGCCCTGCAGCCAAGGGCCAGACAAGCATCGCAAAGCAGGTTGATCAACCGGGGAACGCCTTCGGTAAGGCGGAAAATCTCCTCGAGGACCGGACTCGGAAACGGGGAATTGGCCCCGCGAAGCCCTGCCGAATGCAGCCGTTCGGCAATGTAGGCGCGAACTTCCGGGAAGCTCAGTGGCCGGAGCGAGCAAGTGCTGGCCACTCGCTGGCGGAGCGCGCGCAACTCTGGCCTGCTCAAGATGCCCAAGAGTTCCGGCTGGCCGCACAAAACGATTTGGAGAAGCTTCTCCTGGTAAGTGTCCGCATTGCTCAGCAAGCGAATCTCTTCGAGAAGTTCAGGGGTCAGAAGATGAGCTTCGTCCACCAGCAGGACCGATGTGCCGCCCTTCCTCTGAGTTTCCAGGAGCATCCGCTGGAGTGCCGAAAGACGCCCTGGCTTGCTCGTCGCCGTGCAAGGAATTTCAAATTCGGTGAGGATCATTTCCAGAAATTCGTCGCGGCTTAAAGTTGGATTGAGAATGAATGCCGAAGAAATGGGATGCCCGGTCGCGGCTCTTTCCGTGAGGATCTGCAAGGCGGTGTGAACAACCGTCGTCTTTCCAGTTCCAATCGGACCGGTCATCAAGACGAATCCCTTGCGGCGCATGACCGCCTCGACAAGGGTGGCCAGAGCAGCGGCGTGAGGTTCCGCAAGATGAAAGAACCGGGGGTCCGACGTTAGCCGGAAGGGTTGTTCGCGAAGATTGTAATAAGTCGTATACATTTCAAAGTTAGACTACGAGCTTCGCGATTAGGAAGCCAAGAGCCGACGCCACAGCAGCGGTTCCGGCCGTCAAGCTGGCCATGCGGCAGCGCGCCCAGGCCCGTTCCCGCAAGGTGGTGATTCTGGGAATTCCGGCCAGGACCCCTGTTCCAAAAATTTGCGCTGCTTCGCGTTCGTTCCGGACGGTTTTATCACTGATCTCAACAAGAAAGGCGCCGCCAATGCCGCAGAGCAGTCCTAGGAGCACGCCAGCAATAATTATGATGGTTCTCCGGGGGCCGTGGGGACTCTCGGGTGGAACCGCACGGTCAATAATTCTAAACTCTTCGCCGGCGCTAGCGAGCTCCCGTTCGCCGGCCATCCGCGCGGAAAGCTTCTTTTCTTGCAACTGACTGTAGCGGGTACGGAGCGAATCGGTGTCGCGCGTGAGTTCGGCAATTTGCTGCTCAAAAGCGGCCGCTTGCTCGAACTTGCCAAGCTGATCGTCAATTTGCTTCTGAAGCTTGGCTTGCGCCTTGGTCTGATCCTCGATATCCTGATCCAGTTTACTTACTTGTGCCTCCACGACGGGATTGCGCTTTTCTGGTGCTGGTGGCGTGCCCCCTTGATGGTCCGAGGCATCTCCAACAGATTTTTCGCTCTCGACTTTGACCTTGAGTTGGTTGATTTCATTACGCAGCTTCCGGACGTCCGGATAATTGGGACCGTAGCGAACCAGCATGTCTTTTATCTGCGCTTCCAGCTTCGCGAGGCGCGCCTGGGAGAGTGAATTGGGATCCGAAGGCGGCGCGTGGAGATCAGTGGCGGGTGCAATTTTGCGGGCCATGGATTCTAGGTTGCCCTTGGTGTGGCGGTCGCCAGCAACCCGTTCTTGGCTGTTCCGCAGTTGATTCCGCAAAGCATCCACGGCCTTCACGTAGTGTTGCTTGGACTCGGGAAGCTCCTGGACGCTGCGGCTCGTAAGGTCCCCTAGAGCGTGCTCTTTCAGTTCGAGTTGCTGTTTAGTCTCCCCGAGTTCGCTCTCCAGCAACTGCAATGTTTCCTGGATCTGCTGTTCTCTGGCCTTGATGTTTCTGTCGATAAACAACGATGCGATGCGATTGGTGGCTCGCGCGGCGCGGTCTGGATCGGTATCGGTAAACGCAATGTGCATTAATGGCAAACGCGGATGGCCGGAATCCTGAAATGCGATGGCCGTGGCGCTCTGCATGCGTGCGACGAGACCTAGAGTAGAAACTTTGCCGCGCAACTCGGGATACATGTTCAGCTCATCCACAAGCTGAGCGAATTGCGTCGGCGAAATCAGCTCCCGACAGGGCGTGGAGGGCCGGCAGCCGGCGCTTTCGGGCGCAGTTGTGGACGCGCGATTTTCGTTGACCTTTTGCGGATTGACGAGCACGGTGGTTTCCGCTCGATAGACGTTGGGCAGACGCATGGCGACCACCGCGGTCGAAACGGAAACCCCCAGCCAAAGGAGCATGATCCGCGACTTGCGGCGCCACAACCGACCTAAGTACTTTCCATTCTCTATCTTAGGCGCCGTATCGGCATAAATGGTGAGGACCGGTCGCTCGTTCAAGACCTACCTCCAGGTGTTTCCCCGCCCGGTCAAAAAATTTCAGACAAGGTGTAGTAAAGCAAGCCTGGTTCCACTATTGCGGACGACAAGCAAGCGGAAAGGATGATGTATCTTATTGATTCTTGGTGTGTTATTGATTATGGCAACGACGCTTTGTGTCCTTTGTAGCAGAGAGCGGTGGGGGAGCTATGCAAAGTGCTACCACAAATGTCCTGGCGATTATCACAGTTTCCCCAAGCCTCTGGCCGGTGGCCCACCAGATCTTTGAACCTGGCAACGAGCACTCAGCCCTAAGCAGCGGGTCAAATTGACCGTTGGACGCTCGGGCGATCTAGCGACCCTCTCTCACGAGAGGTTCCTTCCTTCCAACTATTTTCCTAGGCCGATCTCCTTCTTTGTCGGCGGAGACTTGTTCTTTAGGGGCCTTACGGCTGTTTTTTGGTGAAAGCCCCGCTTCCCGAATCTTGTAAATCAGCGCCCGGTAGCTGATGTGCAGCGCTAGCGCCGCTTTTCGGCGGTTCCATTTGTTTTCACGCAGCGCATTGAGTATCAGGGTTCCTTCCATCTCACGGATGGCTTGCTTGGCAATTCGCTTCAGTGGAATGGTCCCGTCAGGAGCCGCTCGGAAAGGAGCTGCCGAGGAGCGTCGCGGCGTTTCTGGCTCCCCGGTATCGAGCGAACCCAAAATCGCATATCGCGCAACCACGTTCTCGAGTTCGCGAATGTTTCCTCGCCATTCCCGGCACGACAAGCTCTCGATGTTTTCTTCAGAAAAGGCGGGCGCATCGCGCTCGAAACGCTTGTTCAATTGTTCTAGGAAGTAATCCGCTAGCAAGGCGATGTCTTCGCGCCGTTCGCGCAGGCTCGGCAATTTGATGCTGATGACATTAATGCGGTAAAACAAATCTCGCCGGAAGCGCCCGGCCTCGATCTCAGTCTGCAAATCTCGATTGGTCGCGCAGATGATGCGCGTTTCGGCCTGTCTTTCTTGCTTATCCCCGATTCGGCTGAAGTGGCCATCTTGGAGTAACTGCAGGACTTTGGCTTGCAGATGCAAATCCAGATCCGCGATCTCATCCAGAAAGAGAGTTCCCCGGTGCGCCATCTCCACGTAACCCGGCTTGGAGGTATGCGCATCCGTAAATGATCCCTTTTCGTAACCGAACAATTCACTCTCGAGAAGAGCTCCCGGGATTGCGGCACAGTTGACTTTTACAAACTCCCCGGAAGACAATGCCGAGCGGGAGTGAATGTAGTGCGCGAGCAGTCCCTTTCCTGTTCCGTTCTCGCCCTGAATCAGGATCGGGACATCGGTGGCCAGCACCTTTTGCACTTTTTGCCGAATGGAAATCATGGCCGCGGAACGGCCAAAGATAAGCTCTTCGGGAGGCAGCCCACCCGCTGTCGGAGCTTTTAGGTTGGCGCGATCGGAAACAGCCATGGTTATCCCTTCGTGTTTCCGCGCGGGTACTTTCACGTTTTCCTAGTTGCAAATCTAGAACCAAACTTGGACTCTCGCTCCTTTGCGGAACAAAGACCTGAGACCTCTTCCGTTTCCATTGTAAGTTGTTGAATATAAGACATTTAGTGAAGGAAGAGAATGCCGGGCCGATCGGCAAGGAGGGTCATCATTCTTGCTACCAGAGCCTTGCGGGGTGCGAAAAAGCATTGCGCAAAGAAGACAAAAAATTCCGCGTTACGCTCAAACGAGGGAACGCTCTCGGCTGTCAACAAATTGTTGAAGCGCACCTACCTTTGCGGGAATATGAAGGCCTCTAGCAAATCCGCGCGTGCCTTCTCGTCCGACGCTACCACTCGCAAGATATCGCTGACCGAGAGCATCCCCCAGAACTCTCCCCGTTCATCCAGCACGATGAGATGAAATATCGTGTTTTCCTCCATCAATCGCAGGCAGTCTTCCACCGTCACTTCCGGCGTTACGGTGACCAGCTCGCGCGTCATGATATCCGATGCTTTCATCCAGGCAGGGCACTTATTTTCCGCGGCCACTTTGTCGGAAATATCGCTATGAGAAATAACGCCCGTAAGCTTGCCGCTCGCATTCATCACGCCTACCGAGCGCACCTGTTTCTCGCGCAAATATTGGGCAGCTTGGTGGACACTCGTCACTTCTGTAATTGAGAAAACTTCCTTGCGGGACCCGATCAGATCCGCTACTTTCATTGGACCCTCCGCGGGACACTCTCGCCGGATAGTAGGCCCAACTTACCCTCGATTGCAATAGGAATTCGAAGAGCGCTGGCCTCAAGAGACCTGGGCGATGAAATGAAAGAAAAGAGAACTATAAACCGTCAAGTTGGACTGCACATACGGGCGGCCAAAAAACTTTGGTTCAGGCTCGAGCAGCTTCTCCTCGAATAATATCGTATCTTTCGATGACCGCGGCAACGCCCATCCGGGAGCTGCCATCGTCCATTCGCCGCTCCACTCGCACGACTTTCCCCAAAGCTCGGACAAAAACTTCAGCGCCGTGCGTTATTTCGCTGGGGAGAGTCAAGGTGATGTCCAGTTGAGAACCGGATTCCAAATTCAGATCTACTACAAAATAAAGGCCGCGGGTAGAGATGTCGCGTGTCTTTCCTTGCAGCGAATCCGGTGTCCGTTCTGTGGGAATCCGGATCATGATCGGTAAGGATAGCTCATAGCGTCGGGCCGTGCGGCGTTCCGTCATCCCCCCTCCCAACTACTCGACGACAAACTCCACTAGCACGTTGACGAACACGTCGGAGAAACGAGATTTGCGCTTGCCGGTATTTCCTTGCTAACTTGCATTCTCCCTTGAATCTGATACCACATGACTACTATGCCCGGTTCGCCCCTATCGGTTCGGGTGCGCCAGCGCGTTACCGCGTTAGTCGTGCCGCGTTCCAACGACCGAGCGGTGCTCCTCCACGGGCGTTGCCGAGGGCGCTTTGCGGACCCGCGGCGTATCCAAATTGAATTGGCGCATCTTGTAAAGGAGCGCTTTGTAACTGATCCCCAGCATTTTCGCGGCGTCCTTGCGGCACCAGCGCGTCTTTTCCAGTGCGTCCGCGATCGCTTCCATCTCCGCTTCATCTTTTAAGCCGCGCACCAGAGCCTTCAACCCTTGCTCCTTCGGCGGCGCCGGCTCTTCGCGCGGCGACGTTCGCTGGCGCGTCGAGGACATCTCCACCAATTCGCGCAAGCTGCCCTCATCGTCTTCGAGAATCACGTAGCGCTTTACGAAATTCTCCAGTTCCCGTAGGTTGCCGGGCCACGGATAGTTCACGGCCGCATCCAGCAGATACTTGGACGGCCCTGGTGGCGTCTTGCCGAATTTCTCGCTGTACTTCTCGAGGAAATGATGGAACAAGAGAGGAATTTCGGCCGTCCGCTCGCGCAGTGGCGGCACGTTGATGGACAAAACGTTCAACCGGTAGTAGAGATCTTCGCGGAATCGCCCCGTCTTCATCGCTTCATGAACATCCACGTTGGTTGCCGCCAACACGCGCACATCGGTCTCCACCAAGTGCCGCCCGCCAAGCCGCGAATACTGGTGATCTTGCAAGACATGCAGCAGTTTGGCCTGCAAGTGCGTGCTCATTTCCGCGATTTCATCGAGGAAGATCGTGCCTTTGTTGGCCATTTCAAACTTGCCCGGCTTGCTGCGCACCGCGCCCGTGAACGCGCCTTGTTCGAATCCGAAAAGTTCTGACTCCAGTAGCTCGCCCGGCAACGCCGCGCAATTCACTTTCACGAACGCTTGACTTCTCCTTTTTGAGCGCAAGTGGATCATGCGCGCAACAACTTCCTTGCCTACGCCGCTCTCGCCGCAGATAAATACCGGCACATCCACTGGCGCGATTTGCAAGATCTGCTGGCGGATTCGCACCATCTGGGGGCTGGCGGCCAGAAAGCTCAAATCCTCCGTCACCTGGTCACAGTAATCCCGCAGCGCCTGGTTTTCCGTGGCCAGTTGCTTCTTCTGCCGCGACTTGAGCATGGCAGCGTCCAAGTCCGTCTTCTCGAATGGCTTCGTCAGATAGTCGTGCGCCCCGATGCGGATCGCTTCGACTACTGTCCCCACTTCGTTTGAACACGAAAGCATGATCACGTTCAAGCTGCGGTCGACCTGCATCAATTCCTTAAGCGTTTCCAGCCCATTCTTCTCTGGCATCAATACGTCCAGGATGATGAAATCGGGCCGTTCTCCTTTGTTTACCCGCTCGAGCGCATCTTTCCCGGAACTGACCGCTTCCACCTCGAATCCGTCGACTTCCAGCAGCGTCTGCAGGTACTTTCGAATGCTCGGCTCGTCATCCACGACGAGAATTTTTTCTTTTACGGCCATCGGCTTTCCCCTCTCAACCACCAATACTCGAAATTTCTCAGCCCTGATCCATCGGCAATAAAAATGTAAATCGGCTCCCCTGCGGGGACTCGCTCTCCACCCATATCTTTCCGCGATGTGCCTGGATGAGCCGCTTGGCGATCGCCAGCCCCAAACCCATTCCCGAAGTGTTCCGGTCCACCCGCACGAAATCTTCAAAAATCTCTTGATGATGCTCCGCGGCGATACCCGCCCCCGAGTCCGCCACGCTCACTTCCACGCTGTTCGGGCGGGGCAGTCGAAATCGGCGCCGCTCTTCCACTGGGGCCATGGTGGCCACCCGCCGCTCCCAGAAATGCGGCACCGCCCGCAGCGTGACGCTGCCTCCGCTGGGTGTATGTTTTAGCGCGTTATCGAGCAGATTGGCCGCCGCTTGCTGCACCTTTTGATAATCGAACCGGAAGGTCGGGATCGACGGGTCAAAGCTGGCATCCAGCTTCACCCCTTTGCGCTGAAATGCTTCTGACCAGCGCTTGGAAAGATCATCCAGGCAATCTCGCAGATCGTTTTCTCGAATCTGCAGCACCAGTTTCCCGCTCTCCAGCGCCGAGTAGTTCAGGAACATAGACACCAGACGCACCAAACGCTCGCAACTGTCCTTGGACTCTTCCAGAATGTCTCGTTGTTTGTCTGTCAGCCGGCCGAGAGAACCGGCCAGCAGCAGATCGTAGTAGCCTTTGATTACGGCCAGCGGCGTTTTCAGTTCATGTGCCGCTGACGCCAGGAACACTGTCTTCTGCCGGTTCACTTCCTGCAATTTCAAGTAGGCCGCAAGCAAATTCCTGTAAGTGATCTCGCGTTCCTGCAAAAGCTCTTGTACCGTGAGTTGCGTTGCCGGATCAGGGCTTGCTTGCGGTTGCCCTTCCGCTCGGCTCTCAATTTCCACCACCAGCCAGTCTGCTTCGGGCATCCACTTTAGCAGCACGCGGGATTTCTCTTCTCCTCTCCGCATCTGCAGTTCCACTTCGTTCTCGCCCTTTTCGATCTTCTCAAAGACCTTTCGCGGCTCCACCTTCAGAAAATCTTTAAACAGATTTAAACCCGCAGTCTCTCGATGTCCGCAAGATTCAAGAAATTGCCTGCCGCGGCTGTTTGCCAGTAACAAATTGCCGCTTCGCTCGGCCACCAAGAGAGGTTTCTCTGCCGCATCGAGCAGCCCGCGAACCAGCCCGAGCGGGACACCGGCTCGAGTCCCTTCTTCGGTGATCGGAGGCACAACGATTCGTCCGGCCATTCCTCGATTTACACCCCTGCAGAAAATGGTAAAAATTTTCCTTAGCCCGCATCGTTACAGAGGGGCTTCGAAGAGTCAATGGTAAAAGCGTTCCATTTACACATTTAAGGAACTGAAGTGCATTCCTCGAGCACCGCTTTCACCCAGACCATTTGCTTCTTTCGCTGCAGACCTGTAACCCTAGCATAAAAGATGACTTACTTGACCTCTCTCTCTCGCCCTATGGCATTTCAGATGCATGCATTCCGTACTAGTTCCTTGGTACTAAGCGAGCGATCACTTGGAAACGAACATTCTCAACAAGAGGCAGCTCGTCGTCGAACTCTCGCCGACGCGTCGTTCACCACGCATCCGCTTGCAGATCCCTGTCTTCCTGAGGGGCACGGATGTCTCCGGGGCTGAATTCGTCGAACTAACCAAAACGCTCAATATCAGCGCCACTGGCGCGTGTATTGCTTCGGTGCACATTCTTAGGCCGGATCAAACTGTTCATCTGACTATTCCTACTCCCTTGGCCTCCTCCAGCCTGGTTCCCAGTGAGACCCCTCCGATCATAGCCAAGGTTTTGCGGCAGAGGTCCGCTGGCGAAATGCGTCTCTTTGGCTTGGAATTCCTCCGTCCCCTTGAATGAGCCGTTGGTAAAATCCTGCTTCTCCCTCTTAATGGGTAATTATGTTACATCATCCTCTCGGTTCTGAAATCGCCCACTTTCGCCTACCCTATATCCTGCTTTTGTAATAGGATACGCCCCGCAATTTGGGAGGCTTAATTTCCTGAGTGGACTCGCCCTAGGTCCAGTACCAATGGACTCTTGGTTGCTCCACGCAAAGAGAGAAGACTAGATACGCTTTCCCCATACCCCGCGGGGACAGGCAGAGGTTAGGTCAATACCGGTTATGCCCAGCCCCGGCGCACCTGTGCCTCCGCGCTTGCCGATTGAGGATTCCTATTTCGAGCTGTTGGCAGACACGCTCGAGAGCCTTGATTTGTCTGCGCGTGGCCAGTTCCTACAGCGATATTTTCGCGTGATCGCTCATCTCGATCTGCGCGAAAGCCAAAGTGTGCAAATTTGGGACGAGATGCTTGCGCGTCGCCGCGAACTTACTCAACTCGCTGGCCGCCAAATTTCCTTGAAGACCGCGCTGACGGACGTGCTTTCATCCTCCGGGCTGCTTCGCGTTCCCATTCTCATTGAGTATGACGAACTCAAGAGGCTCGAACTCGATGCTGTAACCGATCCCTTGACCGGTCTCCACAATCGCCGGTTGTTCGCTGAAACTTTCGACAAAGAACTCAATCGCGCGCGCCGTTATACGCAGCCTTTGGCCTTGGTTACCGTCGATCTGCACCGCTTCAAGGAAGTAAACGACCAGCATGGTCATCCGCGCGGCGATGATGTCTTGCGCGCTGCCGCAGCCACTTTGAAGAAAGCTCTGCGCACTTCCGACTCGGCTTTCCGCATCGGTGGCGACGAGTTTGCCCTCTTGCTTCCGCAAACCGACTCTGCTCAGGCGCTCGCCTTGAGCCGTCGCGTCCAAACCGTCTTCGCCGAAATGCTCCAACCGCTGCAGCTTTCCGTCACCGTAGGCATGGACCAAGGCATCGCGATTTTCCCCCAAGATGCGGAACAAGCCGAGCAACTCATTCGCATCGCCGATGAACGTCTCTATCAGATAAAACACGCCAATCACCACAAAGGCGGCAACGGCGGTGCTCGTGCGCAGTCTGTCGCCGCCCCTGAAGTATCGCCGCCCGCCCCAGAGCCGGTGGCCTCCGCTGCTCCGCGCGTTAGCTCCGCGCCGCCGCCGATTTCCATCGAAACCGGGCGCGCTCCGGAAAAAACGGAAACGGCCATGGCGGCAGCTGCCGCCGCAAGCTCCGCCGCGATTTCTGGAGATCTCGTCCTGCCTGCCCCTTCTCGATCATTTGCCGTGCAGCGCAAAGCCGAGCGCGTTTCGATGACCGGCACAAATGCTTATGCCGTTCTCGGCGACCAGGGAGCCCGCCGCGCCCGCGTCCTGGATCTCGGTTTCGGTGGTGTCGCGATCGAACTGGATTCTGCTGAGGAACTGCCGGGAAATCTCTTGGCCGTTTTGCACGTTCCGATTCTTCCGCCGGTTCGCGTAAATCTGAAGCCCGTCTGGAAGCAACCGACGACTCAGGGCGGCGTACGTGTCGGCTGCGCTTTCGTCTCCTAATCGGCTCTCCGTTCGATCCATCCTCCAAGAGCCATGGAGAAGTTTCCCCGCTTCATCTTCCTTATCCTGATACAATTTCGCCGCATCTCCTTGCGATGGAGTCGCCATGATGGAGCCCAAGGCCAGCCATCCCTATTGGCCCGATGCCCTTCAAAATGCCTCAAAAGACTCAAGCGCTCTCAAGCCCTGGCCCTGGGCTCTCGAACGCCTCGAAAAATCCCACAACTATTGGATGGCCACGACTCGTCCCGATGGCCGCCCTCATCTCATGCTGGTTTGGGGAATCTGGTGGCAGGACGCCTTCTGGTTCAGCACGGGCCCGCGTACTCGCAAAGCAAAGAACATTGCCGCGGACCCTCACGTTGCGATCGGCACGGAAAAAGCCGACGAAGCCGTGATCCTCGAAGGCCTCGCCGAGGAAATCAAAGACCGTTCTGTCTGGAAGCAGCTCGCCCAAATCTACAACAGCAAATACGGCGGCGACGTCGAGCCTGTGCTCATGGCTTCTGACGGCTGCGTCTTCCGTGTCAAACCGCAAATCGCCTTCGGTCAGGACGAGCACGCCGAGAACTTTGCCGATGCTGCCACGCGCTGGCACTTCTAACCAACGATGTTTCCTCTGATGGATTCAAGCTGGTTCTTGATAAGGCTGGAATTATCCTTCTGAGACATTCGCTAACGATCCCTCCGTAAAACCGTAAAACGTAAAAGACGTAAAACCTCGTGTTTGGAAGAATTTGACACTTCGCGTATCATAGAAGTTTGCCTCGCGACCTAGCGACGCGGCTGTAGCTCACCCCTTTAGGGGTGAAGCTGGCCTCTCCAGAAAAGAGTTAGCCGTCGAGACCGGACGCGACAGAATGGAGCCTCATGAAACCCGGTATTCACCCCGACTATCACACCGTCACGGTGCATTGCGCCTGCGGCCACAATTTCACCACTCGTTCGACCATCAAGGGCGACCGGCTGAACGTCGAAATATGTTCGAATTGCCATCCCTTCTTCACCGGCAAACAGAAGCTAATTGACACCGCCGGCCGCGTCGAGCGCTTCACCAAGAAGTACGCCGACGCCGCTGCCAAAGTCGAAGCCGGCAAAACAGCCGCCGCCAAGAAGTAGCAGCCGTCGTAACCTTTCGTGGGACAGCCACCCCTGGCTGTCCCTTTTTTTCTTTCTCTCTTTCCACAACGGTGCATTCATCCCTGCATTCTCCGCTTCACTCTGCGCCCTACGCGTCTCGGCGTTATCCTTTCAACTTTTAACTTTCGACTTTCAACTTCCCTCCCTCCCCCGCGCGTGTACAATGAACTTCCATCGTGGCTACCCAATCCCGCATGTTTGACGGCGCGCGCCTCGGCGAACTAATCGAATCCGTCCCGCCCCGCGTCACCCTCCGCAACGCCTTCGCTCACCCTTTCGACTCCGCTATCGCCGCCGCCCGCACTTGCTACGCCCCGCGCCTCATCGGCCCGGAAGAAATCACCGACAAGCAGCGCCTTAACATCGGAGCCGCCACCTTCTACAGCGGCCATCACACGGTCTACCAGCATGCCCATTTCGAATTCGGCCTCGAAAACGTCAGCCGCCAATTCGTCTGGTCCTTCCTCCACGCGCATCCTTTCTACAATTCCGAGCAGCAAAGCCAGCGCTACGTCCGTCTCGACCGTGCGCAAGCCTACGTCCCGCCCACCTCGCTCTTCTTCGACGAAAAGAGCAAGGAAATCTACGAAGCCGCCATTGCTCGTGCCTGGAATTACTATCGCGAACTTTCTTCGCTTCTCATCGCCGACGCTCGCGCCATCCTCAACGACATCTGGCACATCGGCGCGATGTCGCACCCCAAGCGCCTCCAGAAAATCGAGCGCTCCGCCGAAAAACGCGCCATCGAAATCGCCCGCTACGTTTTGCCCGTCGCCGCCTTCACCACCATGGTGCACACCATTTCAGGAATTGTCCTCCATCGCCTCTGGCGCATGAGCGCCGCTTCGGACACGCCCGGCGAAGCCCGCGCCATCATCGGCGAAATGGTTTCGCAAGTGAAAGCTATCGACGCGCAATTCTTTGATCGTTTTGGTATCGAACCGCTTGAGGAATTGCCTGAATGGAAAAACGCCATGGCCCAGCCGTCCGCCGGCGAACCCTTCGCGCGCGAATTCGACGCCAAGCTCAACGGCAAGACTTCCCGCCTCGTCGACTATTCCCCCAACGCCGTTCGCGTCATGGCCGAATCCTATCGCGCCGTCACCGGCCTCGCCGAATCCCAATGCGCCGACCTCGAAGCCATCGATCGCCTGCTAAATCCCGCGCGCAATCTGTACCGCCTGGAAACTCTAAACGTCGGCGTCCATGCCCCCATGATGCGGGCCCTCCAGCATGCCAACTATACCTTCGCCAAGAGAATCAGCCACACCGCCGATAGCCAGGACCAGCGCCATCGCATGGTCCCCGGTTCGCGACCGCTTCTCACTCTTGCAGACACCAGCGAACCCGACTACATCACCCCCATGCTCCTCAACAACAATCCGAGCGCCAAAGAAGTCTACGACCGCGCCATGCACGACGCTTGGTCCGCAAAGAACCAACTCCTCGATCGCGGCGTGCTTCCCGAAATCGCTCTCTATCTTCTCCCCAACGCCAAATCCATCCGCCTCTACGAATCCGGCTCGCTCCTCCACCTCATCCACAAGTGGACCATGCGCACCTGCTTCAACGCCCAGGAAGAAATCTACAACGCTTCGATGGACGAAATCGCCCAGCTCCGCGAAGTCCATCCCGAACTCACGCGCTACATCGGTCCCCCCTGCCACATCCGTGCCGGCATCACCACCCCCATCTGCACGGAAGGCTCCCACTTCTGTGGCATCAAGGTCTGGCTCGACTTCCCCAACATCTCCCGCCGCATCTGAAACCCTGTCGGTACTTGACTCGTCTTACAGGCCGGTGAGGGAAGCAATCCTTCCTTTTCATCAGACGGTTCTGAGGGTTTTGATCTAAGGTCTTTACCCGATTGCCGCCAAAATCTCGGTTCGATATTTAGATAGAAGAGCGAATTTGGGCGGCGTGGAACGCTTTGGAAACGCTCACTCTCCTGGCACAGCGTCGCACTATATGATGTACCGCAACTTCCACCGCACGTTTCCCTGCCTCATTCTAGTCATTGCCTTCACAGGCAGCCTGGCCTTGGCGCAGACCCAGCTCAGCTCTGGCATCACAGGGCCAATCGATGACCGGATTCGTGTCACGTTGAAGGGAAACGTGCACTCTCTCGCTCAAGCCCGCTACGACCACGGCGCGGTTCCAGACTCTTTTCCGGTGGAGCGCATGTTGCTGATGCTCAAGCGCTCTCCGGAGCGGGAGATCGCTTTCCAGCAGTTCATTGAGGAAGCGCACAGACCAGGCAGCTCCCATTTTCACAAGTGGCTCACTCCCCGACAAGTCGGCGAACTCTATGGGCCTGATGATTCAGAGATCGCACCTGTACTCGCTTGGCTTCAAAGGCACGGTTTTTCGGTCGCTCATGTGACCAAGGGCAAGACTGCAGTCGAATTCTCCGGCACAGCCGGCCAGCTCCGCGAAGCTTTTGGAACAGAAATACACACTTTTCTTATAGACGGTGAAGAACACCACGCGAACGACCGTGATCCTCAGATTCCCGCAGCCCTGGCACCCGCGATTGGCGGCATTACCCCAATGAACGACTTCCCCGCAAAGTCCTACACAAAGGTGTTAGGCAAAGCTTCTTTCGAGGCCGCGTCGCATACGAGTACCCAACCATCGCATACCCCTGGCTAAAAATCTGCTGTTATTCTTGGCTCCCGGCCGTCCCTACCAGCACCGGACGCGCCGCCGTGTTCCCCTTTACTCGCGTTCCCACAAGCACAAATCCATCCGTGCCATTCCCTCCAAGCGCCGTGATGACGTATCCCGCCTGAGCCAGGTTGGTCGCCGCCGCGCTTAGCGTGGCAAACGCCGCTGTCACCACTTGCGCCTCATATAGTCCGGACACGTTTGCCGGCAATCCTGATTCGCTGAAAGCCCATCCACAACTAACGGCAACAACCGTGTTCGCGGGCTGCGAGATAATGCTTGGCGGTTGGATAAACGGTTTTTGCCCTCCGGACCCGGCCGAACCACACCCATAAGTCAGGAGCCCAAGGGCCAGCCAAAGCTCCAACGCGAGCGCACGACATCGGCTTAAGCGGTGCTGTGATTTTGGGGGATTCACTACCAGCTGATCAAAGGACATAACCCGGCGCCTCATCTTGGCTGGGTTTCTCACTTCTTGGGACGAAAAGAATGGGAATTGGGTTTCAGTATCGCCCTGCACTCGGAAACCGCGTTACCATCCTTTTGCGTCTAATTACTAGGGAGGTGCCTTCCATGCCCTTATCCTTCGGCCCCGGGCTCGCGCTCCTCGCGGGTACATTTCTTTTCGTGGCGCCCTCGCTGGCCTTCGACACACCTCTGTCCGACCAGGCCGTCCGCGAAGCCTACTTCCTCGGCCAGCGCCGTGACGAATCCACAACCGCTTTCCTCAACAAATACACAAAATTCCTAGAAGCGCCGAAGACCGGTCCGGACATCGCCTCCATCACTCTATTTACTCCTTTTGCCCTTCTGGTCCAGCAATCCAGCGAGCACTCCTCCGGCTACAGCGCACAGCAAGCCGCCCTCGATCATCGCGACCAGGGAGAATTCGTAAGAATCATTGTTCAAATCCAGCTCACCCAGTCTTACGCCTCGGTCATTGTTCGCCCCACCGGTTCCGGCTCCGGCTCTCCCACCGGTTTCGCCCCGCGCCCTTATGACTTCTGGAAAGATTTCGACGTGCAGGTCTCCAGCGATGACAAAAAGCTCCGCCCCTTCTCTTCTTCCGGTCATCCCAATCTCATGTGCTCCGATGATGGCGGTTGCGAAGTCACCGGCGCCACCCTGCAATTCGATTTTGCTGCGAAGGACTTTGCCTCCGGCTCCGCCACGATTGACGTGACTCCCCCCGAAGGCGACCCCGTCTCCGTCGATTTCGACCTCGACCACCTCCGCTGACCTATTTTCCCTTGGCACGGACTTTGTCGGGTCCATCCGAGACTGCCACTGAAAAGAGTATCCATATCAGATACAAGGCAGCTTTTTGAGCTTTGCACTTTCAACTATGGATTTCTTCTACGATCGCCATCGCAAAGTCACCGGCCCATCCATCGGATGCACCATCGGCGCACCCGTCCGCCGCGACTCGAGCAAATTCGCCTTCAGCGCGAAATACCACTTTGCCGGTCGGTCCGCATCATCAATTAACATTAACCGCGGATTGTGCTTCAATCCTTCCGCCTGCTGGATCATGGTCTGCTGATCTTGGCGGAGAAACACTTTGCCGAACATCCGGAAAATCGAAACCGGCAAAAAAAACAAATTCCAAGCCGCCACGAAATCGATCCGGCAAAGATCCCGCCGCACCGGCGTCACCGTCGCCCGGCTGGAAAACCACATCTTCCCGCTTTGATCGATTTCCGTGCGTAGATTTGGCAGCACGAAATCAATCGTCGTCGTCACCGGCTCCCCAGTGATTCTCTTGAGTAACTGATAAGGCCCGCTGTTGGTGCTCGGCGAATGCGGGCTCATCCGAAAACCATTTGGAATCGGCTCGAATTGCTTGGCTTTCTCGTGAATGCTCCCGCGCTTCCGCCAGAACCACGATTGGTGTACGAACGGCCCGTGCGCCGGGTCCATCAATCCGATAATCCCGTGATCGATGTGCGCAGGCAGCTCACAGGAAAGGTGCGTGATCTTATATTTCTCGCTAAAAACCGTAAGCGCCGGCGCCGCCGGAATCGTCTCCGGCACCCGCGTCCCAGACGAGTTTTCGACCCCTTTGCGGCCGCCAGAACTCATGTAAACCCAAACGTAGCCGTCTCGCTCTTCGCAAGGAAAATGCCCCGCAAAAATCCGCTCTACCTTCAACTTGTCCTGGCTTGCCAGCGACGGAATCTCGACGCACTGGCCGCTGCAAGCGTCGAACCGCCATCCGTGATAACAGCATTCCACCACTTCCCCATCCAGCCGCCCATAAGACAGCGGTATCCCTCGGTGCGGACAAGAATCCCGCATGGCAAACACTTTCCCCTCGGAGGTTCGGCCAAGCACCAGCGGTACTTCCAGTAGCATCGTTGTAACAAGCTTCTCGACACGAATCTCCGTGCTCCGCGCCGCCGGGTACCAGAAATCCCACAAAAATCCAACATCCGCCTGCGCCGCAACCTCTTGCGACGCCTCGGCATCCATCCGCATCATCGTTCGTACCGCTTCACTCATCGTTGTACCCGCATCGTAGTATACCGCCTTCAACTTCTAGGAATGCTCGGGCGGAGCCAAAGTAAGGCGGTAGGGAGGGAGGAGAGACTCTTGCGATTGGAAGCATCGGAGAGATCCGCAAGTTCTGATGAGGTGAGACCGAGTCCCTCCGATGATTTTCGAAGGAGGAAAATTCCCTTTAGGAGGAGAATGAGACGGCTAAGTCCGAAAACCAGAGGAATCGTGCTCAACTTATCTTCCGGTCGAGAGAAGATCCAAAAGCACAGGGCGGCCACGCCAAGGCCTAGATAGAGCACCGCGCGGCGGGGATGGTATTCCAGGTCGCCCGCAAAGTTCTCTAAGAAAAATTCACGCAACTTCACGGCCCGCAATTTACCACAAAAGAGGCGCACAACACGTTGGCTTGAAATTGGCCGTTTGCGAACTCTAATTTGCGCGAATTTGACATCGGGGTTATTCTTGTAGCCGAGCAAATCGATGTACGCCGCGTTCTATTAGCCGACTCGCCCCGCCGCTCCCACCGTGGAGCGCCGCAATCCTTTCAATTTTCTAATTTCAATTTTCCAAAGGATTTGTCATGGCCGCATTGACGTTATCGGAAAAGCTGGACCAGTTGGGCACTCGCTACGACGAACTGACGCAGGAACTTTCCTCGGCGGAAATCGCCTCGGACTCTTCGCGCTTCCAGAAAATCGCCAAGCAGCAATCCGAGCTCGGCGAAATCGTGGCCAAACACCGCGAATTCAAGCAAATTGAAAAAGATCTCGCTGGCGCGCATCAGATGTTTCTCGAAGCGGAGGACGCCGACATGAAGCAGATGGCGCAGGAGGAAGAAAAGGAACTCACTGCGCGCAAGGAAAAAGCCGAGCGCGAGCTGAAACTTCTGCTGCTCCCGAAAGATCCCCTCGACGAGAAAAGCGTTATCGTGGAAATCCGCGCCGGCACCGGCGGCGATGAAGCCGCCCTGTTTGCCGCCGAACTTTTCCGTATGTATTCGCGCTACGCGGAAACACTTGGCTGGAAAGTGGAACTTCTCGAAAGCTCCCCGTCTTCGCTCGGCGGATTAAAAGAAGTCGTCGCGGCGATTCAGGGCAACAAAGTCTATTCCAAACTGAAATACGAGAGCGGCGTGCACCGCGTCCAGCGCGTTCCCGCCACCGAAACGCAAGGCCGCATCCATACTTCCGCCGCCACCGTCGCGGTTCTTCCCGAAGCCGACGAAATCGATATCAAGATTGAAGCGAAAGATTTGCGCATCGACACCTTCTGCTCTTCCGGCCCCGGCGGCCAGTCCGTCAACACGACTTACTCCGCAGTGCGCATCACGCACATTCCCAGCGGACTCGTCGTTTCTCAGCAGGACGAAAAATCGCAAATCAAGAATCGCGCCAAAGCCATGCGCGTCCTGCGCGCCCGCTTATACGAACAGGAGCAGGCGAAACGCCAGGCCGCTCTCTCCGCCGAGCGACGTGGACAAATCAAAACCGGCGACCGCTCCGAAAAAATCCGCACCTACAATTTCCCGCAAAATCGTGTCACCGACCACCGCATCGGCTTGACGCTCCATCAATTGACCGACGTCATGGACGGCAAACTCGCCCCACTGGTCGATGGCCTCGTCTCGCACTACGAAGCCGAGCGTCTCCAGCAAGAACTCGGCAGCGTGTGAAGCATGTTCAGCGCTAAGCCGGCGGCAGAGATGGATGTTCGCACGACACTGAAGAAGGGCCTCGCGCAGTTGCGCGAAGCGCGCGTCCCTTCCTTCACGCTGGCGGTGGAGTTGTTGCTTCTTCACGTGTTGGCCCGCGACCGCACCTGGTTGTACTCTCATCCCGAGGAGCAACTCTCCCCTGCCGACGACGAGCGTTTCCTTTCTCTTATTGCGCGTCGCTCGGCCGGCGAACCAACACAATACCTCACTGGCAAGCAAGAGTTTTGGGGACTCGAATTTGAAGTCACGCCGGACGTTCTGATTCCCCGCCCCGAAACCGAGCACGTCCTCGAAGTCGCCCTCGATCGTCTCGCCGTCCGCGAACTCCGTGCTGGCCGCAAGCAGACCTTCACCGGCGAAGGCCTGCAAATCGCCGACATCGGCACCGGCTCCGGCTGCATCGCCATCGCCCTAGCGAAAGAACTTCCGAGCGTCACAATTTATGCCACTGACATTTCTCGCGCTGCCCTGGCCGTCGCGCAACGCAACGCCACGCGCCATTCCGTCGCCGACCGCATCCGTTTCCTCGAAGGCAACTTGCTCGACGGCATCGTCCCTCGCGGCGCTTGTGCGGACGTCTCCGACGGCAGCACTGCACCTGACACCGAAGCCGGGTCACCGGTCACGGATCGCGGATCGCGTTCCTGCGATCTCATCGTCAGCAACCCGCCGTACATCGGCCGCCGCGAGGCGGAAACGCTCATGCGCGAAGTCCGCGATCACGAACCAGAAATCGCCCTCTACGGCGGCGAAGAAGGCTACGAACTCTACGCCGACCTCATCACGCAAGCCGCCGCGCATCTCCAGCCCGGGGGCATCCTCGTCCTCGAACTCGGCCACAACACTCTCCCCGCCGTCCAACCGCTCCTCGAAGCCCCCCTCTGGACCAACATAGCCGTAACCAACGACCTAGCTGGCATCCGCCGCGTCCTCGCCGCCGAAAAAACTTGAGTTGCGTTGGGCGCGGCGGTAAAACTGGATCAGCGGAGAGCAGCAAGATTCATCGGAGACCTTCGAGCGGTTGCCATATTCGTTGTGCCTCGAAAAAAGCGGTAGCTCGGGATGCAGATGACCATAGGGTGATGGAGTGCGCGCTCGAAGCGGGAGCTGATTTTATGGTCACAGGAAATGTTCGGGACTTTCCACCGCAATTCCATGGCGTACGAGTCGTCACGCCGCGCGATTTTCTGTTCGTCCCGGGATCCTCACCGAATCCCTTCTAGTTCCACCGGCATAGCCAAATCGGAATTGTTGCTGACTTGGGGGGAGAGTAGGCTAGGGGCATGCCGGATTTCGCACGATTCCGGGCTAAACATGGACCGCTCCTTGAGCCGTCGGCGGAAGCAACGGCGTCCATTCTTCACGTGGACATGGATGCTTTCTTCGTCTCCGTGGAACTGCTTGATCAGCCGGAGCTGCGCGGCAAACCCGTCGTCGTGGGAGGGCCGCCGGACCAGCGCGGCGTTGTTTCGGCGGCGAGTTACGAAGCGCGGAAATTTGGGATTCACTCGGCGATGCCATTGCGTACCGCCGGACGTCTGTGTCCGCAGGCGATTTTCCTGGATGGTCACAACGAAAAATACGGGGAGTGGAGCGATCGTGTCGCGACCATTCTTAGGAAGTTCTCTCCCATCGTGGAAATGGTTTCGATCGACGAAGCCTACCTGGATCTCTCCGGTACCGAACGGTTGCACGGCCCGCCGTTGGCGGCGGCCGACAAGTTGCTGAGGACGATCACGCAAACAACTTCTCTGCCCTGTTCCGGCGGGCTTGCCGGAACACGTCTAGTTGCCAAAGTCGCTTCCGACCAAGCCAAACCGCGCGGCCTCGTCTGGGTGCCGGCAGGCAGCGAGCAGCGCTTTCTGGCCACGCTACCAGTGCGAAAAATTCCCGGCATTGGCGAAGTCACGGAGCGCGCGCTGCTGGCCCTCGGCATAGAAAACGTCGAACAGATTGCGGCCATGCCGCAGGAGAAACTCGAGAGTATTTTTGGCCAGTGGGGCACGGCGCTCTATCGCAAGTCGCGCGGCGGCGACTCCTACGAATTCGTGATCGACGCCGAACCGAAGTCCATCTCGCACAATCACACTTTCGGCGAAGACACCGATGACCAGGAAGTCCTATCCGCCCTGCTCAGCCATCTTTCGCAGAAAGCCAGCAAGCGTCTGCGTGAAGCCGGCCTGGCCACCCGAACGCTTACGCTGACGATTCGCTATGCCGGCTTCGAGACGCACACGCGCTCCAAGACGCTTGGCGAACCCACGCGGCTCGATTCGGATATTTTTGCCGTGTTTCAAGAACTCTTTCGCATCCATCGCGATGAAAAGCGAAAAGTCCGCCTGCTCGGCGTCAGCTTGAGCGGCTTGACACACGGCAACGAACAGCTCGATTTGCTGGACGCTGAGCGCCGCGCCAAACTGGAAAAACTCACTGTCGCAACGGACCGGCTCCGCGACCGTTTCGGCTTCGGCAAAGTGCAGTTCGGCGGTTCGCTGCGGCGCGAGGAATAGGAATACTTGGGCAGGATTATCTGGCGCAACCGCGAAATGGCAAACGGGGCCCGGCTTGAAGGCCGCCGCTACGAAGAACGATGCTAGACCATCGCGACGATTCGTAACATCCAGCGAAACTTCGGCCAGATGTCCTATACTTTAGCTTCCGTACGAGATCATCCGTGAGCGCGCCACCCATTCCCGGTGTCTCTTCTCCACCCCCTCGGCGCCGTGGGCTGGAACGCCTGCGCCAATTCTGGCAGCGCGTCAGCGAAGGCCGCCAGATCGACGATCTATGGTCGCAGTTCGCCGCCGACGCGCGCTCCAGCTATGGCTTCTATGACCGCGACGTCGACTGGGAGGAAATTCACAAGCTGCCAGCCTGGCGCCAGCCGCTGCACATAACCAAACAATTTTTCTGGGCGCTGCTTCTGAAAATGTCTCCGGCACGGCGCGTCCTTCTGCTCCTTGCTTTTTTCATGCTGGCGATGTCCGCGTTCGAATCCCAGACGAGATTCGAAGTGATTGCCGTAATGCTCTTCGTACTGCTGCTTTCTCTCGAGCTGGCCGATAAAGTCACCATGAAGCGCGACCTGGAAATCGCTCGAGAGATTCAAACCTGGCTGGTGCCCTCGCAACCGCCGGAAGTTGCCGGCGCGAACATCGCTTTCGCAACGCGCCCGCAGAATTCGGTCGCCGGCGATTATTACGATGCGTTCTACCCCGATCCCGAGGATCACCAGAAACTGATGCTGGTGATTGCCGACGTGGCCGGCAAGAGCGTCCCGGCGGCTCTTCTGATGGCCACTTTGCAAGCCAGCCTGCGAACCATCGCCGGCGAAAATGCCGAGCTTGAAGATCTCGTGGCGCGGCTCAATCGCTATGCTTCAGCGCACAGCCTGAATGGCCTGCGCTTCACGACCGCGGTTCTTTCAGAATACAACCCGGCGACGCGGAGGCTGACGTACGTCAATGCCGGGCATAACGCGCCGATTCTCCGCCGCGCCGATGGGACGATGGGAGCCCTGGAAATCGGAGGCTTGCCGCTGGGAATCCAATCAAACGCAAAATTTGAAACCGCTTCGCTGGACCTCGAACCTGGCGATGTGCTGATTTTCTTTACTGACGGGGTCGTCGAGGCTTTCAATGAATCCGGAGAAGAATTCGGAAACGAGCGCTGGCACAGCGCCATTCGCAATCTGCCGGATTGGGACGCGCAGCAATCACTGCAATTCTTGATGAAGCACGTGGATGAATTTGTCGGCGCCACCCGCCAGTCCGATGACATTACCTGTCTCGTCTTTCGCAGCAAATAGCTCCGCCGCGGTTGCAAGTTTCCGTACGGCTAGGCTCGGTGTAACCTCACCCTAAGGAGGTGAGCTACAGCGGGAATTGCTTCATAATCGGACCATGACGGCGCGCGAAATGGCTAACTCGATTTGCGAAACGCTCCGCCGCAACAGTTATCAGGCGCTGCTGGTGGGCGGATGCGTGCGCGACTTGTTGCTTGGCCGCGAGCCGGTTGATTACGATGTGACCACCGATGCGACGCCGGACCAGGTGATAGCGCTTTTTCCGGAAAGCGTGGCGGTGGGCGCGCAGTTCGGCGTCGTTCTGATTCCCCGCAATGGATTGAAAGTCGAGGTCGCCACATTCCGCTCGGACGTAGGCTACAGCGATGGCCGTCACCCAGATAGCGTGGTTTATTCAAAGGAGCCGCAGGAGGACGTCGAACGCCGCGACTTCACCATCAACGGCCTGCTGATGCGCCACGACAACGGCGAAGTGCTCGACTACGTCGGCGGGCAAGCGGACCTCGCAGCGAAGCTTATTCGCGCCATCGGCGAGCCCGGCGGCCGTTTCGAAGAGGATAAGCTCCGCATGATGCGGGCAGTACGGTTCGCCGCGCGCTTCGAATTCCAAATTGAAGCCGGCACATTTCGCGCGATTCGCCGCCGCGGGGCCGAGATCCATCAAGTTTCGCCGGAGCGCTTGCGCGAGGAGCTCACCAAAATGCTCACCGAGGGCGCAGCGCGGCGCGCCTTTGAACTGCTGGATGATACCTGGCTGCTCGAGCAAGTCCTTCCCGAAATCGGAGCGATGAAAGGCGTCGAGCAGCCGCCGCAATTTCATCCGGAAGGCGATGTATGGATTCATACGCGAATGATGCTCGAAGGGCTGCCGGCTGGCGCGTCCCCAACACTGGCTTGGGGAGTACTGCTCCACGACGTCGGCAAGCCGCCAACGTTTCAATCCGCCGCCGAAACCGGCGACCGCATTCGCTTCAACAAGCACGTCGAAGTCGGTGTGCGCATGGCCGAAGCCATCTGCAAACGCTTGCGTTTTTCGAATGAGCACACCGAGCAGATTCTCTCTCTGGTGGACAATCACATGAAGTTCGGCGCGGTGGAGGAGATGCGGGCTGCCACGCTGAAGAGGTTTGTGCGGCTGCCGCGGTTTGACGAGCACCTGGCGTTGCACCGGCTCGACTGTCTTTCCAGCCATCGGCAACTGGAGTCTTATGAATTCGTGCGGCGTTTCCTGGAACTGACCCCGCCGGAGCAAGTCCGGCCGAAGCGCTTGCTGAGCGGGGACGACCTGCAGGCGATGGGGTTTCGGCCGAGTCCCCTTTTTCAGAAGATCCTCCAGGCGCTGGAAGACGCTCAACTCGAAGGACAGATCAAGACGGAGGAGCAGGCCAGAGAGTACGTCACGAGCGCATTTGGCCCGAAGAAGAGGGAGGCATCAAGTAAGTGAAGTATACTGTAAACCAAGCCTGTCTCTGTTTCTTAGCGTATTGAATATAAAAGACTTATATCAAGATTTGCACAAGGAACTACGGTCCTGGTAGAATATGAGCGTCGGATACTAAGATTTTGTGCTAGCAACTTTTATACTTTTGTACACCATTTCCGGCACCTTTGCATCTAAGATTGTATGGCACAGGCCTTTTTCGCTGTGCCGGGAAACCAGGGGGCATCATGGCTGATAAAAGATTTGTCGTGCCAGAGATACTTCCGATCCTGCCGGTTCGTGACACCGTCCTGTTTCCGGGCGCTGTCCTGCCTTTGACCGTGGGACGTGAGAGTTCTCTGGCCTTAGTAAACAGTTTAGAAGGCGACGAAAAGCTTCTGGGCGTGGTCGCGCAGCTCGATCCGCGCGTCGAGGATCCCGCGGCTGCGGACCTTCATAAGGTTGGCACGCTCGCCAAAGTTCATAAGACCGTAAAAATGCCGAACGGCAACGTGGTCATCTTCCTAGAAGGGCTGCAGAGGATTCAGTTGCTCGAACTCATCGGCTTGCGGCCCTTTTTACAAGCTCGCGTGCAAGCAGAGCCGGACATCATCGGCGAATCGGATACGGAACTGGAAGCACTGCAACGCAACGCGCAGGATCTTTTCCGCGACGTGGTAAGCCACTCGCCGCAGCTTTCCGACGATCTGCAAACCGCGGCAATGAATATCGATCATCCCGGCCGATTGACAGACTTCATCGCCGGCACGTTGCCGTCGCTTTCGACGCTCCTGCGCCAGGAGTTGATTGAGACCGCCAGCGTGCGCAAGCGGCTGGAAACGCTGATCCGCGAACTCTCGAAGGAACTCGAGGTTCTAGAACTGCGCTCAAAAATCCACGAGCAAGTGCAAGAACAGGTCAGCCAGAACCAGCGCGAATACCTGCTACGCGAGCAGATGAAGGCGATCCAGAAGGAACTCGGCGAATCCGATGATTCCATGCAGGAGATCGACGAGCTTCGCAAGAAAGTCGAAGAAGCCGGAATGACCGCCGAAGCCAAGAAAGAGTGCGAACGCGAACTGAAGCGGCTGTCGAAAATGACTCCGGCTTCGGCAGAGTACATGGTTTCGCGGACGTATCTCGAATGGATGACTTCTCTGCCATGGAGTAAGTCTTCGGGCAGCTTGGAAATCAACATCGCGAGAGCACACGAAATTCTCGACGAGGACCACTACGATTTGCAAAAGGTGAAAGAGCGCATCCTTGATTACCTGGCGGTGAAGAAATTGCAGCCGGGGATGAAGGGGCCGATCCTGTGCTTCGTGGGACCTCCCGGCGTGGGCAAGACTTCGCTGGGCAAATCCATCGCGCGTTCGCTGGGGCGCAAGTTCGTGCGCATCGCCTTGGGGGGCATGCATGACGAAGCGGAAATCCGCGGCCACCGGCGCACCTACATTGGCGCATTGCCCGGACAAATCATCCAGGGACTGAAGCGCGGAGAAACCAACGACCCGGTGATGATGCTGGACGAGGTCGACAAACTCGGGCGCGATTTCCGCGGCGATCCTTCTTCGGCGCTGATGGAAGTTCTCGACCCGGAACAAAACAATGCGTTCCGCGATCACTATCTTGATGTGCCGTTCGATCTCTCGAAAGTGCTGTTTATTGCGACCGCCAACTGGATGGATCCCATCCCGGAACCGCTGCGCGACCGCATGGAGATCATCGAACTCCCCGGCTACACGGGAGAGGAGAAACTGCACATCGCGCACAAATACCTAATCCCCAAGCAGGCCAAGGAGCACGGCCTTAAAGTCGGCGAGCAAATCGATTTCACCGACGAGGGGCTGCGCGAAATCATCCACAGCTTCACTCGGGAGGCGGGCGTACGCAACCTGGAGCGCGAGATCGCGACGATCACGCGCAAGCAGGCGCGGCGCATCGCCGAAGACAAAACGGAAAAGATGATTGTGACGCCGGAAGTGGTCCGCGAATTCCTGGGCGTACCGAAGTTCCGCACGGAAAAGGAAGTCGAGGAACGCGTCAAGAGGCCCGGCGTGGCCGTTGGACTGGTGTGGACGCCGGTGGGCGGCGACATCATCTTCATCGAAGCGACCCGCATGCGCGGCGGCAAACAGTTCACCATGACCGGGCATCTCGGCGAAGTCATGCAGGAATCGATGACCGCGGCACTCACGTGGACGCGCGCGAATGGCGAACGCTACGGCATCGATCCGGACTTCTTCCGCAAGCAGGACATTCACATTCATGTGCCGTCGGGAGCAGTGCCGAAAGATGGCCCGTCCGCCGGAGCCGCCATGGTGACGGCGTTGGTCAGCTTGCTCAGCGGGCGCGCGGTGAAGGATCGCCTGGCGATGACCGGAGAAATGACGCTTTCGGGCGTGGTTCTGCCCATCGGCGGCGTAAAGGAAAAAGTGCTGGGGGCCAAGCGGGCGGGCATCACGGAAGTGCTGCTGCCGGCGGACAACGAGCCGAATGTCGTGGCGGATCTCACTCCGGATATTCTCGGCGACATCAAAATCACTTACGTGCGCACGCTCGACGAAGTTCTGGAGCACGCGCTCCAGAAGGAGTCGGTGACGCCTCCAGTCACCCCACAGCCTGAGCCGAAACCGAAGCGTCTCGGCCCGGATGCCCCCCGGGCCATTCATTAAGACGCTTTGAGACGCAGGCGGCGGCCGCGCCCCTGCAAGAATCTAAGCGAAAAGCCCGGCGTAGAATGCCGGGCTTTTTCATTGGGGGCACCGACGGCTCAAGCCAGGAACGGACTCCTGCTAACATGTTTCACGAGAACCATGCCGGCCAAAAAACCAAATGAGGTCGATGCTGGGGGAGATCTCGCCAAGCGCATTTCCGAGGCGCTGCTGCGGGAGCGCGTGGTGCCGCGGTTCGTGGATTCTTACGTCGTCGAAAACGGCCGCCACGCCCTGCAAGTTCACGCTTCGCTGTACCGCGATCTGCTGGTTTTGCTGCAACGGGAGGCGCTGCTGGCCTTGACGGTGCGCGCCCTGGCGATCATTTGCCGCGAGCCGCAGCCTGCTGGCAAATCCAAGCCGCGCCCCATGCCGCGGCGGGATGCCACGCTTTTTCGCAGGAAATTTCTGGCGTCACTGACGCGGCAGCAAAACTGGACCGCCGGGGACGCGCTAGATTTTCAGCGCGACCTGCAAATATACGAAGAGTTGCTGGCGCGCGCCGCCACCCATCGCCGCCGCAAACCCTTTGAAGCGGCGGACCACCCTTTCGTCGACCGTTGCGCCTTTCTGCTGGATTCGTCGTTCATGGAAAACGCCCGGCTTGCTGCAAGCCGGGCGTTAACAGAATTGGAAAACCTCGCGGCGCAGGTGTGCGAGCCGGAAAGATCCGCTAACCAACCGGCGTGGAGGAACTAATCGTCCAAAACCTTGGCGCTAAAGATAGGTTGGCCCGCCAATGCACTGTGGAGCGCGAAGAGCGCCATCGCGATGATGGTCAGCATTCCCGCAATCGCTCCTGAGGCATACCAGCGGCTGAGATGCGTGGTCATAGGGAAGGTGACGAGCATGTTCTGCACGACAAGTCCGACCACCAAGGCAAGCAACCCAAAGCGCCGAAGAATCAGGTAGATGGAAAGCCAGATGATCACCGAAGCCAACAAGGTCATCCAGAAGTAATCGCCACCGGTGTTCGTGATGGCGCCCAGGAAAACGATTACGATGGCCGCGATCCAATCCTTCCTTACCAAGAGCCGCACCAGGAAAAGAAGGAAAAAAATCCCCAGCGAGTAAAGCACGAAGACCCACGTGTAGGCAAACAAAGAGCCGAGCGTTTGTCGCACGCCGAGTAGCGATTCCATCGATGGAGTGCCCGGCTGAGGCGGCAGGCGTCCCAGGAGCGGAAGAAGAACATTGTCCACGGACTCAAACACTCCGAGCAAAACACCATAAGTCATACCAATCAAGACGTCGCGGCCGACCAGCGGATCGCGAGCCTTCCCGCCAATCAAGCGCACCCAGCCAATCAACGTATGGGGATCGCGCCGGCGAACAAACGGCTCCAGTCCGAAATAAAGCATCCGCGCGAAGGTGGAGACGAGGAACGCCCAGGCCTTCGCGAGGACGATCGTCCCAAATTCACCCAAGGAAGCAAGGTGATGCGCTTGCAGCGCCCACATCGCAAGAAACACAAAGAAGAGAAAATTGGCCAAACGCCAGGAGCCGGCCTCGTCTCCGCGCTTTTGCTTAACGTTTCTTTTAACAATCAAGATGCTCCCCAATAGCACAGCCCCGAACAGCACGATTCCGATAATACTGGCTAATTTTTGATGAGCAGACGCAGGATGCAGCCGGTCACGGTACGGGTTGGCCCAAGGAAACAAAACCCGGAAATAAACGGGCTTCCCTCGATAAGCCGCGGCCTCCACGCGTTCTGTCACTTGAATCGGCGTGGTGATTTCACGAGTCCATGCCGCTCGCGAGTCGGAATATAAGAGATCCGACCACTCGGGCGTAGCAGAGGTAAACTTGGACGGATCGAGACCCGCAGCAGAGAACAGCGAGGACCAATCTGGCGGAGGAGAGGGGCCGCTGGGCGGATCGCGCTCCGGCGGGATGCGTTTGAAAAGCAGCAACCGGCCTTGGGTATCCAGGAATACGCTGACCATGCCCGTTACATCGGACGGCGGCTCCCATGGCGTGATGACGCCCGAGCCGACAGAGTTGAAGAAACTGTCCGACTGCATCTCCCGCGGGCTTTGGCGATACCAGAAGAGAATCGTGGCGGGACGACCCGAGCCCAGACGCTGCCAGCGCGTTTGCGATTTGTCGTGTTCCTGAATGTAGCTGAAATAGTCAGTGTCCGTAAAGAACCCATGAGCGGTGTCCGCCGGCGTTTCCTTGAATCCAAGTTGTTGAACAATTTCCTGCGAACGCGCGAAAAGCACGTCGGATGGCTTTTCGAGCGGCGTGAGATTTTGCACCCGGTATCGGTCCGCCAGCATCATGTGCGCGACGAGGCCCAACAGCACCGTTGCAAGCAGCGTCAGACCTAACCAAGGCTTGATCCCTTCGGTACTTCCCGCTGCAGCGACCATTTGCGGCGACGGAGTCTCGCCCGCAGCCAGCGCGGCGGCAAGAGGGTCTCCACCAGGAAGCGCGGCAGCGACTTGCAGCGCAGAAGAAGGTCGTTCGTCGGGATCTACCTCCAGGCAGCGCAGGATCACGCGCTCCATCAAAGGATCGAGGTCGCGCACCAGCGTGGAGGGATTAGTGATCGCTCCCGACTCGCGCTGCTTCATCAATTCCGGCAGGGTAGACGCCTCGAAGGCTCGTTTACCCGTCAGGATTTCGTAGAGAATGAGTCCAAGCGAATAGATATCGCTCTTTGCGCTGACATCGCGGCCGGCGAGTTGCTCCGGAGCCATATACGCCGGTGTCCCGGCGCGAACGTCCGCACCCTTAATGCTCGCGGCGATACCGGCCAGGCCAAAATCCGTCAGGCGAATTTTGCCGGCGCCGTCAAGCATTACGTTTGCCGGCTTCAAGTCGCGGTGAATCACACCGCGTTCGTGGGCCGCGGCCAGGCCGGCGCAGATTTGCCTCGCGATTTCCGTGGCCTTATCTGGCGAGAGCCGACCAATGCGGCGGACCACCGAAGCGAGATCTTCGCCGTCAACATACTCCATGGTCAGGAACAGAGTTCCGTCGGCTTCGCCGATGTCGAACATGCGGCAGACGTTCGGATGAGAGACTTGCCGGGCCGTACGCACCTCGGCGTGAAACCGCGCGAGGGCCGCGGGATCCTGGGAAAGCGCATCGGGAAGAAATTTCAGGGCCACGACCTGGCCAAGTGTCAGATCTTCGGCGCGGTAGACTTCGCCCATTCCGCCGCGGCCTGCCAAAGCCACGACGCGGTATCTTTCGGCGATGATTTGACCCGGGGTAAAGCGGCCGCCGCCAATGGGGTCGGAACTCAGCAGCGGACTGCTGCTTGACGGCGTGTGCGGAGTCCGGAGAGAAGAGCGTGCTGGCGAAGTTTTTCGCGGGGCAGGGGAGGCCGGCGCGATCGTTGCGCCTTCCAGGCTGGCTTCGTCCCCCATCACGGTGGCGCCCGTGTCCGTATCTACGGCTTCTCCGCACGAGGAGCAGAATCTTCCGTTTGAAGAAACCGGTGCGCCACAGTTTGAGCAGAACATAGAGGAAGCGGGCATTCTACCATTGCTGCATGGGCCGCCGCGACTGGGCCCGAAAACAGCTAGGAAATGCGTTCCACCTGAACGGCCGTGCCATAAGCGAGCACTTCCGTGACTCCTTGCATCACTTTGGTGGCGTCATAGCGCATGGAGATAACCGCATTGGCGCCGTGTTCGCCGGCATGCTGCAAAAGCAGTTCAAAAGCATCCTCGCGCGTCTTCTCGCAAAGGTTTGTGAGAATGGTGATATTCCCGCCCACAATCGTTTGCAGCGCGGCGCCGAGATTGCCAATCACGCTTCTTGAACGCACGATGATTCCGCGCACGATACCAAAGTTCCTCACAATCCGGTAGCCCGGTATTTCCAGGCCGGACGTAACCATTGAAAAATCCACTCGTGACATTTTTCGATCTCCTTGGGACGGACGTTTACCGGTGCGATTCTAACTGTTCAGAACGCGCCCGGCGAGCAATGTTCCTCTGCTATCCTCTTAAAAGCGTGGAGACACTCTTCTATATCCTGGCATTATTCGAGATCGCGCTTGGGGCGTACCTCATTTGGGACGTCCTCGAGTGGCTTGGCTACGTGCGGCGGCGCTTGCTCACCGACCCGGGATTCTACTCTCCGCGTGTGGCCGTGCTTTGTCCCTGCAAAGACATGGAACCGGGCTTGGAGCGCAATCTTATATCGCTCACTGAGTTCGAGCGCCAAAATTACGAGATTTTTTTCATTCTCGCGTCCGGCTCGGATCCGGCGCGCAGCATCGTCGAGCGCGTCGCCAAAACTTCGCGGGTGAAAGCCCACGTCATCCTCGCCGGCAGCCCCACCAATTGCAGCGAGAAAGTAAACAACTTGCGCGTGGCGGTGGAGCAGCTGCCGCCGGAATTTGAAGTGCTGGTCTTCGTCGATTCCGACGGGCGTCCCGGTAAGAGATGGCTGCACCACCTCGTGGCGCCGCTGGGAAACGTTACGATCGGCGCTACCACCACTATGCGCTGGCTGATTCCCAATCGAAGCAATCTGCCGACCGTTCTGCTTGCCGCCTGGAATGCTCCGGTAGTCACCATGCTCACCGAAAAAGGCAGAAATTTCTGCTGGGGCGGCGGCACGGCCGTCCGCCGCAGCATCTTCGAGCAATCTGGCGTATTAGATCAATGGAGAAACACCGTCAGCGACGATTATTCTCTAACGCGCGCACTGGAGCGCAACAATCGCTCGATTGTTTTCATTCCAGAGTGCTTGACGCTTTCCTACGTCGAGACGGATTTTCGAGGGTTGCTGGAATTCACCAACCGTCAAATCCTGATCACCCGGGTGTACGCGGAAAAAGTATGGGCGCCCGCGGCGGTCACTCATCTCCTCTACTGCTTGACGCTTTTGCTCGGCGTGCTTCTGATCGGCAGCGACAGTTTCGAGCAGCGGCCAGTTTTCCACATCGCCATGCTCACTTTTCTTCCCCTGCTGCTTTCCGCCATCCGGAGTTCCATCCGCCTCATCGGCGTGACCGAAGCGGTTCCCGCCGCGCGACCCCTAATCATGGGACAAGCCTGGATTTACATTCTGTTACCAGTCTTCGTGCCATTCCTTTACGTTATGAATTTTGTGAACTCTCTCGTCACACGAAAAATTCGCTGGCGCGGTATGGCATACGAATTGATGGGCACCGAGCAAACGCGCATCGTGTCATTTTGAAACTCTCGACACTTGGGAGTCGGGTCTTAGCACTTTTCCACAGGACGTTAGTCAGGTCTTTACTGGCGTCGCCTTCGACGCCAAATCAAAAGATCTGCTGGATTTCATGAGGAAAAATTGCGTGTTCCGTGCAATTCCTACCGTCCATTGGGGTACTGCCCCGCCTAGAACCTCAAGTAAACCCCCCATTTTTGTTTGACTTGCATTTTCCTGCGTTCGGAAGATCATTTGCAGTGAGAAGTGAGTTCGATAGGGCCGCCTCAGGCAGACTTTCTGGGAGTTGTTGCTCGCGCTTGGTGGCTGCCGATCAGTAGGTAAGAGTCGCCGAGCTGCAGCCCTCTGCTGGCTTCTTGCCTCACTAGCTACCCCATCTGGGGAATTACGCCTCGTCGAGGGGCGAAGATCAAAAAAACCACGGCTTAGGCTTCATCACTAAGCTGCAATCGGAGGGGGTGCACGTGAAGGTCATCCGCAGAAATGATCATCCTCAGCAATTGAGGAATTCCAGCCCCGCATTTCCCCGCAATGTCTTCTTTTTTTATGAGAAAAGCACTGGCGTGTCCCATTTTCAGGTCGACGCTGGCCCGGATGGTAGCTTCCCGGTGGACCAAGCCGCGGGGTTGCTGGCGATGCACTGTATGGTGCGAGGCCAGTCCACGAGCGATTACGTCGTAATGGTCCAGGCGGAAGACGAACTCTTGCAGGGTCTCAGCGAAAAAGCGGAGAAGCTATTGGAAGCGGGGAAGGCAGTGCGCAGCCAGGTGAAGTTGACGCGCCGGGAGGAAGAAGTTCTTGCCGGACTGATGAAGAGTCTCGCCAACAAGGAAATCGCGGCGCACTTGAATCTCTCGGAGCGCACCATAAAGTTCCACGTCTCATCGCTGCTGGCCAAGTTCCAGGTACGTGGCCGCATGGAACTGGTTCGCGAAGCCTCCCGGCAAACCGTTGGTAGTATGCCCTTAGCCGTAGCCGTGCCAGCAGCCGCAGCCACTCGGGAGGTTCGCCCTTTTTCGCCGGTGGCTAGCAGTTATGTTCCGCCACGGCGCTCGGTTTCTGTCGTTCCCTTGGCCAAACGGCAATTAATGGCTTAATTCGGATGCCATCCCGGTATTAAAAAGGAAACGGCCCCCCACCGGGGGGCCGTTTCTTTTTGCAAGACGAATGGAAGGAGTTACTTCTTCGCGGCGTCGTAGAGCTCGGCGGCTTTGTCCCAATTGACCGCGTTCCACCAGGCCTTGATGTAATCGCCTCGTACATTTTGATACTTCAGGTAGTAGGCGTGCTCCCAGACATCCAGTCCAAGAACAGCCTTGCCACCACCGCCGAGGAGGTAAGGAGTGTCTTGATTTGGCGTCGAGTCGATTGCCAGCTTCCCATCACGCAAGACTAGCCATGCCCAACCGGAACCAAAACGGCCCATGCCAGCAGCCGCAAATTTCTCCTGAAATCCCGCGAACGACCCAAAAGCCGAATTGATCGCCGACGCCAGGTTTCCTTTGGGCTCTCCGCCGCCGCCCTTTTTCATCAATGGCCAGAACAGCGAATGGTTCCAATGGCCGCCACCATTGTTGCGGACGGCATTGCGGATATTCTCCGGCACGGCATCCAGGCCTTTGAGAAGGTCGTCAATGGACTTGGCCTGTAGAGCGGGCTGGCCCTCCAAGGCTTTGTTCAGATTGGTCACGTAGGCACCATGATGCTTGTCGTGATGGATCTCCATCGTCTTGGCGTCGATGTAAGGCTCGAGAGCGTCAAACGAGTACGGCAACGGGGGCACAGTAAAGGCCACGGGTTTTTCCTCCAGAGTGAGATTTGAATCCGAATTGGTCACGGTGCCGGCGTGCAAAAGATCTGCCGCAGACCTTCTTCCTCCAAGCCATCCTGCGCCGACGATTCCCGTATTCCGTAAGAAATTGCGGCGATTCATGAGCACCTCAGTGTCGCGGAAGGCCAACCTACCTGCGGGTGGGATTATACAGCGAGTGCCCGCCGGATGGTAACGCCCGGGAAGAAATGCTCGGCTCCCGGGATCTCCCGACAGGATTACCGCTGCCGGTACCTTAGAGCAGCATCTTCTTACGCTCTCATTGGATGCGCGAAAGGGCCCAACGGGCAGATTCTGCCAGCACGCGATCTTCCGAGGAGACGAACCGTTCGAGCAGGCCCGTGATTCGTTGGTGTTCCGCCAGGCCCGCTCGTAAACCGGAATTCCCCAGCGCTATGCAGGCATTGCGCATCAAACCTCGCCATTTAGTCCGTTTGATGGGACTTCCAAGAAAGAGTTCGCGAAACTCCTTTTCGGAAAGGCCGAGAAGCCATTCGAGTCGCGGAAGGTAGAGTGATTCGTCCTCGAACGGGAGTAATGTCTCCTCGCCGATTTCTTCCGCCGGGGGGAAAACTCTAGGCTCGAACCGGGGTGTCGTAGCCAGCGGTGCGCGCCGGTTCCACGGACAGACGTCCTGGCAGATATCGCAGCCGAAAACATGTTTTCCCATCGCTTCGCGGAATTCCTCCGGGATCGCGCCCCGCAGTTCGATGGTTAGGTAGGAGATGCACTTTCGCGCGTCCATGACATAGGGTTCGACGAAGGCTTGTGTTGGGCAGGCGTCGAGGCAGCGCCGGCAGCTGCCGCACAAATCCGGTGGCGGGAGTTCGTTTTCCCCCAGCGTTGGTTCGAGATCGAGGGTCGTAAGAATGACGCCGAGAAAGAAGAAGGAGCCCAGCATCTGGTTGAGCAGCAGCGTGTTTTTTCCAAGCCAACCGAGTCCCGCATACTTCGCCAGCACGCGCTCCTGAACCGGTCCGGTGTCCACGTAAGAGCGCGCTTCAAAGGGTGTTGTGAAGCGTTCCCGGAGGGTTTCACAAAGTGCTTGCAATCTCTCGCGCAAGATATCGTGATAGTCGTCGCCCCAGGCATAACGCGAAATCCAGCCGCTCGGCTGGTGGTCATCGACGGGAAGCGCCGGATCGGTTGAAAAAGGCCTTTCGGTGTTGTAATTCAGCAAACCCACGATGGCGCTGCGAATCCCAGGCATGGCTGCTTGCGGATCGCTTCGCCGCGGATCAGCAAGATAGTTCATTTCTCCGGCGTAGCCGCGCGCAAGCCATTCCGATGTCCGATGCAGCTCCGGAAATTTCTCCGCGCGTACCACGCCGCAAAGGTCAAATCCCAGGGACTTCGCCCGGTCCACAATCCACGAGGTATCGGGGAGCGGCATCATCAGAGAAGATTGTGCCGCAGTCGGGCGAATCAAGCGAGCCAGGTGAGAAGCCGGAAGGTGCAATGGACAGCCAGAGGAGATCAGTTAAAACTTCCGAGCGCCGTGCTTTCGTCGGTAAACACGTCAAAAACTGTGTATAACTTGGTGATTTGCAGAAGATCACGCACTTTCTTGGTCAAGTGCAGCAGCTTCAGGTCCCCGCTCTGATTCTTCACCGCCGTGAACCCGCTGACCAGTTCGCCGATTCCCGAGCTGTCGATGTAGTCCACGTCCGCCAGATTCAGCAGGATCAATTTCCTTTGATCTTCCAGCAGTCCTCGGATCGTCTTTCGCAGCAAAGCGCTGCCGTCTCCCAGCGTGATCCGGCCGCTCAAATCCACGACCGTCACTTTCCCGGCATCTCGATGCGTCGCCTGTAACGACATCGCTGTCCTTACGCTCCCTGCTGGGGCGCGGCGTTTTGCCCGCCTTGCCCATTCGGGGAAGCACTTCCGGGATCGGGCAGCTTCTTGGACATCACGATTTCCGCGCCTCCCGTTCTCCCGGGCACCACGTCGAACTCATCCATGAACGCGCGCATCAGAAAGATCCCCCGGCCGGACGTGCTGAGCAGATTTTCCTCGGCCAGGGGATCCGGAACGTCTGCAAGCTTGAAACCAACGCCCTCATCCAGCACGTGAATAATCATTTTGTCCGCGGTGAGATCCACGGCAAGATAAATTTTCTTTTCGGGGCGCTCCTGGTTCCCATAGTGAAAAGCATTGATCACGCCCTCGCGAACGCTCATTCCGATGCGGTAGCAGTCGTCCTCGCCAAATCCTGCCGCTTCCGCCACGCGCAGGCACATCTCTTCGGCCAAATTGACGC
>Ga0307474_10000191_pt1 | contig 44293 bp, 39 predicted proteins | sample atmos_gasesECM1C_2_FD_203312 | JGI IMG/M metagenome (GOLD analysis project Ga0307474, IMG submission 203312) | Hardwood forest soil microbial communities from Morgan-Monroe State Forest, Indiana, United States - atmos_gasesECM1C_05 | ecosystem: Environmental > Terrestrial > Soil > Temperate... | reverse complement strand
GGCCGGGGTGTTTTTCTCGCGTCTCCTGCCGGTGATTCGCCATTTGATCGGCATTCCGGTCGGCATTCTGCGCATGGATTTCCGGTGGTATGCGCTGGCTACCCTGGCGGGATCGCTGCTGTGGTGCTCGGTGCTCGCCTGGCTGGGGAAAACCATTGGCCAGTACCCGGAGCTTCTGGCTGGTTCCCTGCACCGCTTCTTCGCGCTGGTGCTCGGCGCTGCCGCCTTGCTGGCCGGCCTCTACTACTTCTTCGTGCAGAGGCCGGCCAAGCGGTAGTTTGAAGGCCGATGCCTAGGCCGCTTTTCTCACGCCGCTAGGTCTTCGCGGGAGGAGCCCCTCCAGGGTACTTGCTGAAGATCGCCGCGGTGGCCAGGTCGATTTTTTCGACAGCCTTGGGGCCCGACAGTTCGTACACGTCCTGGCTCGCGCTCGCATGCCAGATCGGTTTATGCGACTTCGCGTCGAATAGATCGACCGAGATGCGCGTTTCATTCTGCACCCACGGGCCGTCGTAACCCCAAGCGCCCCGGAAGCCCCAGCCGCCACGGTAGCCGCCGAAGCCCCACCCGGCGCCGTAGTAGCCGCCGTAGTAGCCGTCGAACACCTGGCGCGTGCCCATCGCATAACCGACCACGCAGTCGGCCGCGGCGCGATCAACCAGTTGGATGCCGCGCGCTGCCATGTTGTATTGAACGGCAGTGCGCAGGCGCTCGGCATTCAAGGGATTGGCATAAGCCGCGGGCTGGTCGGCATTGGCAACATGCTCCATGGCGAACGCATAGGTATGGCAAATGGACGCCGACATATCCCGGGCATAGTCGGTCCTGACCGCAACGGTGTTGCACGCGCTCAAGCCCAAGCCCGCGACACCGGCGACCACCGCAACCAAACTCCGATTTAACATGCGACACCTCTTTTTGAACTCAATCTGCACAAACGTTAGATCCGCCCGGCCGTTGACACGGCGACGATCACTATAATTCAGAAGTGGTCGCCTGTTTCATGCTCCGTCTCCGTCTGATGGAAAGCTCATGCCCACCGTGTGAAAGCCGCCGTCCACATAGAGTACTTCGCCGCTGATGCCGCCGGCCAGGTCCGAACACAGAAACGCGGCCGCATTGCCCACATCATCGATGGTGACATTACGCCTGATCGGAGCGGTCGCCGCCACATGGCTGAGCATTTTGCGCAGGCCCGGGATGCCCGCTGCCGACAGGGTCTTGATGGGTCCCGCTGAGATGGCGTTGACGCGAATCCCCTGGGGCCCTAGGTCGGCGGCCAGGAAGCGCACGTTGGCCTCGAGACTGGCTTTGGCCAGCCCCATGACGTTGTAGCCGGGAATGGAGCGCACCGCGCCCAAGTAGCTCAGCGCAACCATGGCGCCGGAGCGCCCCTGCATGAAGGGCAGCGCGGCGCGCGCCAAGGCGGTCAGGCTGTAGCTCGAGATATCGTGGGCGACCTTGAAGGCTTCGCGCGAGGTCGCGCTCAAGAAATCGCCCGTGAGCGCCTCTCGCGAGGCAAAGGCGACCGCATGGACCAAAATATCGAAGCAGGGCCAGCGCGTCTTAAGAAATGCAAAGCCCTTGTCGATGTCCGCATCGCCGCCCACGTCCATGACGAAGGTGATGTCGGATCCCAATTGTTTGGCCAACGGCACAACCCGGTCGGTCATGCGCTCGATATGCGCAAAGGCGAGTTCCGCGCCCTCGCGATGCATGGCCTGCGCAATGCCCCACGCAATGGAACGATCCGTGGCCAGGCCCACGATCAACGCGCGCTTGCCGTTCAGAAACCCCATAAGTTTTTCTACCCCTGCTGCCGGCTCGAATCTACATACATTACGAGTCGCTGTCCGGCTTTTATTTGATGATGCTCGTTCAGCCCGTTCCAAGTCTTCAGTTGAGGAACCGGCACCTGAAATTGGCGCGAGATGCTGTAAACCGTATCGCCGCTTCGAACCGTATAGAGCACGCGGCGACCTGAGGCCACACCTTCATCCCGGAAGCGGCGCGCGCTCGCCTTGATCACCAGCCGCTGGCCTTTTACCAACGTGTCCCCGGCCCCCATATTGTTCAGCCGCGCGAGCGTGGTCACGGGCATGCCGTGGCGGCGAGCAATGGAACTCAATGTCTCCCCCGAACGGACTCGATAAACGATCTGGCGCTGCCGCCGACCGCCGGCATCTGTCTCAGGCCGATCGACACGTGCGGCGGCGAGCAGTACTTTGTCGGGCAACTCGCCGCTGATCTCAGGAATCTTCAAGGTCTCGCCGGGCGTTACTTTGCCGCCTTTCAGGTCGTTGATCTTGGTGATGACGGCGACCGAGGTGCCGTATTGCTTGGCGATCATCGCGAGGGTTTCCTTGCGCGTCACTTCGTGGCTCGCGAAGCGTACGCGATCATCGGGACCCAGGGTTTTCAAGGCTGTATCAAAGCCGTCGGCATTGTCGATGGGGACCAACATGCGATGCGGGCCGTCAGGATCCGTCGCCCAGCGGTTGTAGCCCGGATTGAGCGCGACCAGTTCATCGAAGCTGGTGCTCGCGAGTTGGGCGGCGATCTTCAAGTCGATTTGCGAATCCGTATCAATCACCGCGAAGTAAGGTTCGTTCGGTATCGCGGCAAATTCAAGCCCATAGCGCTCGGGCTCCGCCATCAAACGCTTCAGGGCGAGCAGCTTCGGCACGTAGGCGCGAGTCTCCGCGGGCAGCCGCAAATGCCAGAAGTCGGTCGGCTTACCGTTGGCGCGGTTGAAATCCAATTCACGCTGCACGGTGTTTTCACCGACATTGTAGGCGGCAATGGCGAGCAGCCAGTCGCCGTCGAATTGATCATGCAGCGCTTGCAGATAGTCGAGCGCCGCGCGCGTCGATTCGACCACGTCGCGGCGGCCGTCGTACCACCAATCCCTTTTCAACCCAAAGCGCGCGCCCGTGTCCGGGATGAACTGCCACAAGCCCGCGGCGCGGCTGCGCGAGTAGGCGAAAGGTTCGTAGGCGCTCTCGACCACCGGCAAGAGGGCAAACTCCAACGGCATGCCGCGCGCTTCGACCTCGGTAATGATGTGGTACATGTAGCGCTGGCCGCGCTGAAATACCCGTTCGAGGTAGTCGGGATTGTGCTCAAACCAGGCGAGTTGCACGTCAATTGCGGGCTCCTGAACTTCATCAAAGGCGAAGCCGGCGCGCATGCGGTCGAATAAATCGTCGTAGTCCTCGCCGTTGTGATGTTGCCATTCGCGCGGCATCGTGATGGAGGGCGCCACGGATACCGAAGCGCTGTCGGCCGGCGTGATCGGCGTTTCCGCCGCCGGCGGTTCCGTCAGCACCACCGGTTCGCGTTTCGGCTGCGCTGCCGGCTGGTGAGCGCAGGCGCACAGCAACAACGCGATGCAGCAGAATGAATGATGTCGCTTGATGGGTGCCATGTGCATTCCGCTACCGGAACTGGTCCTTCCAAGCGCGCAACACTCCAAATACCTCGTGTGGCTTAGGCAAGGGCTTACCGGCGTGAGTTTCCGCGGCCGACCGCACGCTGGCTTTGTCGCAACGCAAAAAGGGATTGACCTGGATTTCGGTGCTTAAGCTGGACGGGAGGCTGGGCTCGCCTGCGGCGCGAATCCGATTCACGGTTTCCTGATAGTCAATGGCCGCGCCATTGGTCGGCTCGACCGTCAGGGCAAAGCGAAGGTTCGCGGCGGTGTACTCGTGGCCGCAAAATAGGTGCGTCTCGGGCGGCAGTTCCCGGAGGCGGTTCAACGATGCATTCATCTGCTCAGGATTACCTTCAAACATCCGGCCACAACCCGCGCTAAATAGCGTATCGCCGCAAAAAAGCGCGCCATGGCCCCAAAATGCGATGTGACTCACCGTATGCCCAGGCACCTGTAAAATCTCGAATCCAAGTCCCAACTCCGGCAATTCGCAGCGTTCACCTCCCTGAACCGTGCGCGTCTTTGAGGCAATACGGTCATCGTCGGGTCCGATCACGGGTACTTTGCCCAGGCGCTTGAGCTCGGGAACGCCTCCGATGTGATCCGGATGGTGATGTGTCAGTAGAATGGCGGCGAGTTTTAGGTTCCGGCGCTCAAGTTCGGCGATCACCGGTTCCGCTTCGCCGGGGTCCACGGCGACCGCCTGGTCGGGCGCGGTTGGAGACTCGATGAGCCAGATGTAGTTGTCGGATAATGCGCGCACGGGGCGCACGTTAAGATGCGTTGCATGGATTGACATTTTGCGGCGTATTTAACCTGTAACATTAGAACTTCGCTAGTGTTTTCAAGAAGAGGTGTGGGTTGGAATCGACGGCGGATAGGGCACTGGAGGACTGGTTCGGGGGCCCCTTGGGGGCGCGCGTTCTGCGCGAAGAGGCCGCGCTGGCGACTTTGGCGCTCGACACGGTTTTTGGCTTTGAGCTCTTGCAGGTGGGTGCCTGGGGGCCGGCTCGCCATTTGCTCACCGCTGCGCGCACCCAGCACACGACGCTGCTGGCACCCGAACTGACCCCCGGCGTCACGCTCTGCGCACCGCACGACTCCCTGCCGTTCAGATCCGATTCCATCGATGCGATTTTGTTGCCTCATACACTCGAATTGGTCGAAGACCCCTATGCGGTTCTGCGTGAAGCTGAGCGAGTGCTGACCGGCGAGGGATGTCTCATGATTTGCGGCTTCAACCCCTACAGCGGTTGGGGCGCCCGGCGCCTGTTCGGCCGCTACTTCGGCCGGCCGGCCTTTCCACCGCATACCCAGCGCATGCTCTCCGAGCGGCGACTGCGCGATTGGGTGGCGCTGTTGGGATTCGATGTCGACAGCGTGCATGGCTATCTGGGTTTCCTGCCGATGAAGGGGGGCTTGGGCGAAGTGCATCCGCGGCGGGCGCTGACGGCGGGCGCGTACCTGCTCAAGGCGCGCAAGCGCGTCTCAACCCTGACCTTGGTACGGCCGCGGCGGCGGGTACGCCAGCGGGTATTGGTCGGTGCCGCGGAACCGACCAACAAAGTTGGCCCATGACCGACGTTGAGATTTACACCGACGGCGCCTGCCGGGGCAATCCGGGTCCGGGCGGATGGGCGGCACTGCTGATAGCCGGCGCGGAGCGCAAGGAGGTCTCCGGCTACGAGGCGGCGACCACGAATAACCGCATGGAACTCAGCGCGGCCATCGGCGGACTCGGTGCCCTGAAACGGCGCTGTGCGGTGAAGCTGTACACCGACTCGAAGTATGTGCTGCAAGGCATCACCGAGTGGCTGCCGAATTGGAAGGCGCGCGGCTGGCGCACGGCGGCGCGCGAACCGGTCAAGAATCAAGACCTCTGGCAGCTATTGGATGCGGCCGCCGCGACTCAGGATATTCAATGGATTTGGGTGAAGGGGCATTCGGGACATGATGGCAATGAATACGTCGATCGGCTGGCCAACGAGGCAATCGATCGCATGTTGGCCGTGCGGTAGCTTCTAAGATGCGCCAAGTCGTTCTCGATACGGAAACCACCGGCCTCGAAGTTGAGCAACAGCACCGCATCATCGAAATCGGTTGCGTGGAGCTTTTTAACCGGCGTTTGACGGGCCGCCGCTTCCATCAGTATTTGAACCCCGAACGGGACATCGACGAGGGCGCGGTTCAGGTGCATGGGCTTACGCGCGAGCGGCTCGCGAAGGAACCGAGCTTCTCGCACGTGCATGTCGAATTCCTGGAGTTCATCCGCGACGCCGAACTGATCATCCACAATGCGCCGTTCGACGTGGCATTTCTGAACGCAGAGCTGGCGCGTATCGCCTTCCCGCGCTCGGTTTCCGAGCTATGCCGCGTTCTGGACACCTTGGCGCTTGCCCGGCAAATGCACCCCGGACAGCGCAACAGCTTGGATGCGCTGTGCAAGCGCTATTCGGTCGACAATTCGCACCGCGAGTATCACGGCGCGTTGCTCGATGCGCGCATCCTGGCGGAAGTGTATTTGGCGATGACGGGTGGGCAGGGCAGCCTCACTTTAAGCGCCGAGTCCGACACCATTCGCAGCCGGGCGCGGCAAGCGGCGCCGACGCGGGCGGCCACGGATGTGCGTATTGTCGTGATACAGGCCACCGAAGAAGAGACCGCGGCCCACGAACATATCCTGGCGCTGCTCGACAAGGCATCCTCCGGCAAAACGGTGTGGCGAGCGCTGTGAAGCTGCTCGTGACCGGCGCCGCCGGTTTTATCGGCTTTCACACGGCGAAGCTGCTGCTCGAACGCGGCGACGAGGTGGTCGGCCTCGATAATCTCAATAGCTATTACGATCCCGCTTTGAAGGAGGCGCGTCTCGAAATCCTGCGAGGTTTCGAGCGGTTTCGGTTCATAAAAGCGGATCTGGCGGATCGTAGCGCCATGCAGGCGCTGTTCCGCGCAGAAGGATTTCAGCGCGTTGTGCACCTGGCGGCGCAGGCGGGCGTGCGCTATTCACTCGAGAACCCGCACGCCTACGTGCACAGCAACATCGTCGGTTTCCTGGAGGTCATCGAAGCATGCCGCCACACGCAGGTCGAGCATCTGGTTTATGCGTCCACCAGCTCGGTGTATGGCGCGAACACGCGGATGCCATTTGCCGAGAGCCAGGGGGTCGATCACCCGCTGACTTTGTACGCCGCCACCAAGCGATCGAATGAATTGATGGCCCACAGCTACTCGTCCTTGTACACACTACCGACCACGGGCCTGCGATTCTTCACCGTGTACGGCCCCTGGGGCCGGCCTGACATGGCGCTATTCCGATTCACCAAGAACATTCTCGCGGGGCTGCCCATCGATGTGTACAACGGCGGCGACCACCGGCGCGACTTCACCTATGTGGATGACATCGTCAAAGGTGTGGTCGCGGCCGTGGACCATGTGGCGAGGCCGGATCCGAATTGGGATTCCGATCATCCGAACCCCAGCACCAGCAGTGCACCGTTTCGAATCTACAACATCGGCAATCAGACGCCTGTCCCACTGCTGCGATATATCGACGTGCTCGAGCAACGTTTGGGCAAAAAGGCCCTGAAAAATTTGTTGCCGATGCAGATGGGGGATCTGGCCGACACGTGGGCCGACGTGGAAACGTTGGCGCGCGAGGTCGGCTATCGGCCCTCCACCGACCTGGAAACGGGTGTGAAGCATTTCGTCGAGTGGTATCTTGCCTACTATCACCCGCAATCTTTATGAGTAAGTACCAGTCATGAGCGAACTTAATTCCTCGTTGCCGGCATGGGCGGCAGTGGCAGCGCATGCCAAAGAAATGGTCAAGGTGCATCTACGCGATCTCGCCGGCACGGATGCCAAGCGGTGGCAGCAGTGCCACGTCGAGCACGACACGTGGCTGCTCGATATCTCGCGCCAGCGCATTACGCAGCAGAGCCTGTCGCTGCTGTTGGATTTGGCGCGCGCGGTTGGTCTGTCCGATCGCATCGTCGCCATGTTCCGCGGCGACCCCATCAACACCACCGAGAAGCGCGCGGTGCTGCACACGGCGCTGCGCTCGGATTTCGCCGGGTCGCCGGCCATTCAAGCCGAGGTCAAGGCCTCGCGCCAAAAGCTGGAGAATTATGTCGCGGCGGTGCGCAGTGGCAGAAAGCTCGGGATCACCGGCAAGAAGTTCAGGCATGTCGTCAATATCGGTATTGGCGGCTCGGACCTGGGGCCCTTGTTGGTATGCGATGCGTTGCGCGCGGAATGGAGCGGCGACATCACGCCGCACTTTGTCTCGAACGTGGATCGCACGCAGCTCGAGGACCTGACGCGCACGCTCGATCCGGCGGAGACGCTGGTGATCGTGTGCTCCAAGACCTTTGTGACCCAGGAGACACAGACCAACGCCAATGCCGCGCGCGCTTGGATCGTCGGCGCATTGGGGGAGAAGGCCCCCGGCAATCACTTCGTCGCCGTCTCGACCAATGCAGAGGCCATGGACAAGTTCGGCATCGCGCCGGATCATCGCTTCACGATGTGGGATTGGGTCGGGGGTCGTTATTCGGTTTGGTCCGCCATCGGCCTCATTGCCGAGATCGTCATCGGCAGCGAACGCTTCGAAGAGTTTCTCCAGGGCGCGAGCGACATCGATAAACATTTTACGACCGCGCCGTTCGAGAAAAATTTGCCGGTCCTGATGGGCGTGCTGGGCGTGTGGAATCGAACTTTCCTGAATCTGCCCACGCTCGCGGTGCTGCCGTACGATCAGCGCCTCGCGCGCCTGCCCGCATACCTGCAGCAGCTCGAAATGGAAAGCAACGGCAAGTCGGTATCCTTGCAGGGACTGCACGTGAATTTCGCTACCGCGCCCATCGTGTGGGGCGAGCCGGGCTCGAACGCCCAGCATTCTTTCTTTCAGATGCTGCACCAGGGCACGTTGACCCAGGCGCTCGATTTTATCGCGCCGCTGCGCGGTTCCTGGGGAGGCACGGAGGGACAGGATTTGGCTTTGAAGAACTGCTTTGCGCAGTCGCAGGCGTTTGCCTACGGCTATACCCTGCCGGAAGTCGGGGCGGATATGCGCAAAGCGGGGGTCGCTGCGGCGGAGATCGATCGCATCGCCATCCATAGGGTGCACGAAGGCAATCGCCCGAGTTCCCTGCTCATGTATCCACAGACCACTGCGCGCTCCCTAGGCGGTATCCTGGCTTTGTACGAGCACAGCGTATTCGTACAGGGCACGATTTGGGGCATCAACTCCTTCGACCAATTCGGCGTGGAATTGGGCAAGAAATTGGCAGTGGGGATCGACATGACGGGAGCCAAGGCCCCGCAAGGGACCGGCGCCGCGGGCATCGCCGCGTTGATCAATTACGTGGCGACGCATCGATAAAGTCGCCTTGAGATTGCGACAAATTCATAGGATGAGTTTTTGACCAAGAACAGGAAAGGCATCATTTTGGCCGGCGGCGCCGGCACCCGGCTTCATCCCATCACGATGTCGTTGTCCAAGCAGTTGCTGCCTGTCTACGACAAGCCGATGATTTACTATCCGCTGGCGACGCTGATGTCGGCGGGAATTCGGGAATTTTTGATCATCACGACGCCCCGCGACCAGGTGGCCTTTCGCGACCTGCTGGGCGGCGGTGAGAAATGGGGCGTGCAATTCGCCTACGCTGTACAGGCGGAACCCAATGGCATCGCGCAGGCGTTGATCATCGCTGAGGCGTTCCTTTCTGGTGCGCCATCTGCTCTGATTCTCGGCGATAACATTTTCTACGGAGCGAATCTCTCGGAGCTGCTGTTGTCGGTCTCCGATCGGGTCAAGGGTGCCACTGTTTTCGGCTACTACGTCCACGATCCAGAGCGCTATGGCGTGGTGCAATTCGACGCAGAAGGCAAGGTGGTCGACCTGCTGGAGAAGCCCGTAAATCCGCCGTCGAACTATGCGGTCACGGGCATTTATTTCTACGATGAATGGGCCCCCCATTTGGCGCGGTCCATCAAGCCTTCGCCTCGCGGTGAACTCGAAATCACCGATTTGAACCGCGCCTACTTGCGCGAAGGGAACTTGAAGGTCGAGCGCTTGGGAAGGGGTACGGCGTGGCTCGATACCGGCACCCACAATTCGTTGCTTGATGCCGGCGTGTTCGTGCGGATCATAGAAGAGCGACAAGGCTTGAAGGTAGCTTGCGTGGAAGAAGTGGCTTGGCGCATGGGGTTCATCGACGCCGCGCAACTCAAGGAATTGGCTTCACCCCTGCAGAAAAGCGGCTACGGAGAATATTTGCTACGCATTCTGCGCGATGAGCACCGACCGTGAAGTTTCTCAAAACTCCCATAGAGGGCGTGGTTCTCATCGAACCTCAGGTCTTTGGCGATGAGCGGGGCTTTTTTATGGAAACCTGGCAGGCCGCTAAATTCCGAGCGTTCGGCGTCGAAGCGGATTTTGTCCAGGACAACCACAGTCGATCGATGCAATGGACCTTGCGCGGCATGCACCTGCAGGTCGAGCATACACAAGGCAAACTGGTGCGAGTTACTGCGGGCACGGTGTTCGACGCAATCGTTGATTTGCGTCGCAGTTCGCCGACCTTCGGAAAGTGGTGGGGTGTGGAGCTATCTGAGGGGAACCACAGCATGCTTTGGGTTCCGCCGGGTCTCGCGCACGGCATGCTGGTCACCTCGGCGTCAGCGGATTTTTTGTACAAATGCACCGATATTTACAGCCCATCTCACGAGCGGACGTTGGCATGGGACGACAAGGCAGTGAACATCCAGTGGCCAATTCCGCGCGACATTCAACCAAAACTATCGGCCAAGGACACTCACGGCAAGAGTTTCGCTGAGATCGAGAAGTTTCCATGAGAGTGTTGGTGCTGGGCGGCGGCCAGATCGCGAAAGCGGTCGCTGAGGCAACTCCCGTGCAACATGAGGTCGCGAGTCGTACTCACGCGGAACTCGATATCCTTGACGATGGCGCCCTCGCAAGCGCGCTGGCGAAGTTCAAGGCGGATTGGATCGTCAATGCGGCGGCGTATACGGCCGTCGATCTCGCCGAAGACGAAGCTGCGAAGGCGATTGCCGTCAACGATACGGCAGTGGCTTCGCTGGTTCGAACCGCGGCCACGGCACGGTCCAAGTTGCTGCACCTGTCCACGGATTTTGTGTTCGATGGCGCGTCTAAGCGCGCCTACTTGCCATCCGATCCGACCAACCCCTTGAGCGTCTACGGGGTCAGCAAACTCGGTGGCGAGCGTCACGTGGTTGCGGGTGGCGCGGGAATCGTGTTGCGCACATCATGGGTATATGCCGCCGATGGGAAGAACTTTGTCTTGACGATGCTGCGTCTGATGCGTGAAAAGGACCAGATAAACGTGGTCTGCGACCAGATCGGTGCGCCGACTTGGGCGGCCAGCACCGCCGCGGCCATTTGGGGTCTGATCGACGCGAAGGCGGCGGCCGGAATCTATCACTGGACTGATTTGGGTGTGGCAAGTTGGTACGACTTCGCGGTGGCAATTCAGGATGAAGCGCTGGCGCGGGGCCTCCTGTCTCGCGCGATCCCGGTGCTGCCCATTTACACCAGCGAGTACCCCACGAAGGCGCAGCGACCGGCGTTCAGCGTTTTGGATAGCGCCGCAACACGCTCACTGCTCAAGCTGCCCGCGATTCATTGGCGGCACAATTTGAGGATGATGCTGGATGAACTTCGAGCCGCGTAACCTGTTCATCACGGGAGGTGCGGGTTTCATCGGCTCGAACTTCGTACACCACTGGTTGGCCAATACCCACGAGGGGAGGGTGGTGGTCTTCGACGCCCTTACCTATGCGGGCAACATTGAAAGTCTTTCGGACATTGCAAACGACCCGCGCTATTTGTTTGTCAAAGGCGATATTTGCGATGAGGATAAGGTGCGCGGGTTGCTGGCTCAGCATCAGATCGACACACTGGTACACTTTGCCGCCGAGTCTCACGTCGATCGATCCATCTTGGGACCCGACGATTTCATCAGAACGAATGTGGTCGGCACGCATTCACTGCTCAAGGCTGCCAAGTCTCTGTGGATTGACCACAAGATTGTGCCGGCCCACCGCTTTCATCACGTCTCCACCGACGAGGTCTACGGGTCGCTCGGCCCCGATGATGCGCCCTTTCACGAAGACAGCCCCTACGCGCCCAACTCACCCTACTCGGCAAGCAAGGCCGCTTCCGACCATCTAGTGCGCGCTTACCACGAGACCTACGGGCTCAGTACGACGGTCACGAATTGCTCCAACAACTATGGGCCCTACCATTTTCCCGAGAAATTGATTCCGCTGACCATCGTCAACATCCTGCAGGGCAAGCCGTTACCCGTCTATGGCGATGGACTGCAGATTCGCGATTGGCTTCACGTGGAGGATCATTGTGCGGCGATCAAGCTGGCACTAACCAAAGGCAGGCCTGGCGCCGTGTACAACATAGGCGGCAATAGCGAGACGACCAATATTCACATCGTACGCAGCCTGTGCGATCTGCTCGATGCAAGGCTGACCGCACACCCTGAGTATCGGGCCGCATTTCCGGCCTCGCCGACCTGCAGCGGAACACGGGCCGTCCAATTGATTACCCACGTACGCGACCGGCCGGGCCACGACCGTCGGTACGCCATCGACTATTCGAAGGCAGCACGGCACTTGGGCTATGCGCCGGCGCGGAACCTTGAAAGCGGGCTGCGGTCCACGGTGGACTGGTATTTGCAGCAGGTGCAATGGTGGCAGGATTTGTTGGGACGAGACTACGCGGCTTGGCTGCGTCAGAACTACGGTCGCTGACAATCCGGCACAACGATGGCGCGGAGTCGCGGGACGCCGACGCAACGATAGGATCGCGGGATGGTGCTTTAGTATACAATTTCGCGACAGTAGGGTTGGCCTGAAATTCATAAGTTCCAAAGGGTCTTTCACGAAATGAGAGTTGTGTCTTTCGCGGCTTGCAGGAGGCTGGCCAGGTCTCTGAGTGCCGCGATCGCGTTGACATTGATTGGAGCGGTCGTCGGGGCCCAGACTCCCACCCCCACCCAAGACCAATTGAACATCTTCAAAAACCTGCCCCAGGATCAGCAGGATGCGCTTATGCAAAGTCTGCTCGGCGGCAAAGGGGATGCGACAAACAAGAAAAGTGATTCGCAATTAGAGTCTCCCGAGACCGTGAAAAAGAAGAACGACCGCACGGGTGAGCGGGAACAGGAACAAATTAACGATAAAACAAAAGATGGACACACGCTGCGCAAGTCGGACGAAGACCCGGAACTGCGTGCGGACGACTACGTTCTGATCGATTTAACTCCCGTGGAACTCGACAAAGATGGCAATCTGATAGTCCGCAGCACAGGCAATCAGGCCTCGGGATCATCATCTACCCCTGCCCAAGCCGCGGCCGCGGCCGCAGGAACCAGCAGCACTGATTCCTTGGGTAAGGACAACAAGAACACCCCGGCCAGCGATTTTGGACGGCTGCGAGTCGAACAGCGGCCGAGAACGCCGGAGGAAACGACCCGGTCGGCGACCGTCAGGGATCGAATTCTCAAGGGCAATCCCTACAAACTGAATCGCTTCGGCGTACTGGAAATTCCTGGCCTACCCTCGATACCGTTGGCTGGGCTCACGGCTGACGAAGCCACCAGGCGCTTGAGCGCCGACCCTGACCTGCGCGACTACACCGTCAAACTGACCCTGTTGAGGCTCGAGCCGCTGGACGATGAATTCGCCAAACCCTTTGGCTATGACTTGTTCGAAGGCGTTCCAAGTACTTTCGCACCGGTCAAGGACATTCAGGTGCCAATTGACTACGTAGTGGGACCGGGTGATACGTTCAATATTCAGCTTTACGGCAATGAAACAGCGACTTATTCGTTGACGGTCGGTCGCGATGGTCGGATTAAGTTTCCTAAACTCGGTCCGATCTCGGTGAGCGGAATGGGTTTTGACGCGGCACGGGAGGCGCTGGAACATCGTGTGAGCCAGCAGCTCATTGGCACCCAAGTCAGCGTAACCATGGGCGATCTGCGCTCAATTCGGGTCTTTGTTTTGGGCGAGGCAGAAAAGCCCGGCTCCTATACTGTGAGCGGTCTCTCCACGATGACCAATGCGCTGTTTGTAAGTGGCGGCGTCAAGACGATCGGTTCGCTGCGCAACATCGAGCTGAAGCGAAACGGTCATCTGGTCTCCGTGCTCGATCTTTACGATTTGCTGCTGCACGGCGACACCAGTGGAGATCATCAACTGATGCCGGGCGATGTCATCTTTATTCCGCCCATAGGACCCACTGCAACGGTATATGGCGCGGTTCGGCGCCCGGCCATCTACGAGCTCAAGAAGGAGAATACGGCAGAACAACTCGTCGAAATTGCCGGTGGCCTGTCACCCGACGCCGATGCGGGACTGGCACAATTGGAGCGCATTGAAGCATCGCAGTTGCGAGAGATGCGCAATATCAATTTGAATACCAGTGCGGGCCGCAATACGGAGATATCGAACGGCGACAAGCTGCGTGTCCCCGCGATCCGACCCACCCTCGAAAATTCCGTGGAGTTGTCCGGTTACGTCTTCCGTCCCGGCGCGTTCCAATACCGAGCGGGCTTGAGGCTCACGGATGTTTTGGGAAGTTTTGATGAGCTTCGCCCGAACGCGGACCGGCATTACGTGATGATTCGTCGCGTCCTTCCTCCCGATCAACGGATCGAGGTGATATCTGCGGATCTCGAACGCGCGCTCAAGGCGCGCGGATCGGCGGCCGATCCCCCATTGCAGCCGCGCGATCGCATCATCGTGTTCGATTTGACAGCAAATCGCGAACGCACGGTCACTCCGATCATTGACGACCTTAAGTTGCAAGCTTCGGCGAGCAGCCCTGCGCAAATGGTTGCCATCAGCGGTGAAGTGAGAGCGCCAGGCCGATACCCCCTGGAACCTTCCATGCACGTCAGCGACTTGATTCGCGCGGGGGGCAGTCTCGAGGATTCGGCATACTCCGGTGAAGCCGAATTGAACCGTTATGAAGTAGTCGATGGGAAGCAGCGGGAGACCGCGCTGCTGGAAGTGAATCTCGCGGCGATTCGCCATAACGAGCCCGGTGCGGATCTGGAACTCAGACCCTACGACATCTTGGTCATCAAGAAGACGCCGCAGTGGGAGATCCCCGGAACCATTGTGCTGAACGGCGAATTGCGGCATCCCGGACGGTACCCGATACAGCACGGCGAAACGCTTTCATCGGTGCTGCGACGTGCGGGCGGATTCACGGATATTGCCTTCGACGAGGGCGCAGTGTTCACTCGTGAAGAACTAAAGCAACGAGAAAAGGAACAATTGGAAATACTAAGCAATCGCCTGCAAAGCGATCTGGCGGCGCTTTCGCTCGAGGCCGTGGCCACCAGTGCGGTCACGAATGGCTCCGGCGGTGGAGGGGCAGGTGCGGGGCAGGCACTTGCAATCGGCCAACAATTGATTCAACAGCTTCGCAACACCAAGCCTGTTGGCCGCTTGGTGATCGATGTGGACAAAGTAGTCAATGGTCGTCCCGGCGGCCCGGGCGACGTGCTGTTGCGCAATGGCGATGTGCTGCTGATACCGAAAAAGACGCAAGAAGTTACAGTACTCGGCGAGGTGCAAGGCCCCACCTCGCATATCTATAAGGTTGGGCTAACCAGAGACGACTACATTGCGCAGAGTGGCGGAACGACGCAGAAGGCCGACCGCAAACGCATTTATATTGTGCGGGCCAATGGCGACGTTGTTACCAGTGTGCGATCGGGATGGTTTAGGCGCTCGCAGTCGATCCCGGTACGCCCGGGCGATACCATCGTGGTCCCGCTCGACACAGAGAGGGTGGCGCCGCTGCCGCTGTGGACCGCGATCACCACGATCATCTATAACCTATCAATCGGCCTCTTGGCGATTCATGACGTCACGCCGTGATGCTGGTGGCCGCATTCCAAGATCAGCCGATAGATCGCAATAGTTACAACCCGCCATCGCACCTTCAGGGCGGCCTCAGCCCGGACCAGCGATTATGAATCGGGATCGCGAATGGGCTGCGCGCAACGAATCAATAGGTTTCTTGCAAATCTTGTCGATCCTTTGGAATCGCAAGTGGTTGATCCTCGTGGTCGCAGCGCTCGCGGTGGGTCTGTCGTTGGTTTACGTATTCACCGCCAAGCAGTGGTTTCGGGCGGAAGTTCTGCTGAAGCCGACCGACACTAAAACCTCTCTGAGTGGCGTCGGTCAGTTGGGGAGTCTGGGAGGTCTCGGCGGGTTGGCAAGCCTGGCGGGAATCAATTTAGGCTCGGGAAATTCTGCTGAGGCGATGGCGGTGCTCGTTTCGCGCGAGTTCACCGCAGCATTTCTGGAGGACCAGAACATAATGCCCCTGCTGTATTCCGACAGATGGGATGCGGTTCAAGGTCGTTGGAAACAGTCCGCATTTTTTGATCCTCCGGATATCAGGGATGCGACTCAGCGATTTAACAAATCAATCCGGACGGTGCAGGAGGATAGGAAGACGGGATTTGTGACCATGACCATAGAATGGACTGATCCGAAAATCGCAGCTGATTGGGCAAACTTGATGGTCGAAAGGCTAAACGAGCGAATGCGTAGTAAGGCACTTGTGGAAGCTGAAACGAATGTTAGCTATTTGAAGCAGGAAATAGCCTCTTCAAACGTCGTCCCGATGCAGCAATCGATTGGCCGTGTGCTGGAGGCCGAGCTTCAAAGGCTGATGTTGGCAAAAGCCACTCACGAATACTCGTTCAAAATAATTGATCACGCGATACCGCCCAGGAGGCACTCTTGGCCGCGCGGAATCATTGTCGCTCCAATCGCACTGCTGCTCGGAATTGCAGCGTCCGTTTTCTATGTTTTGGCTCAAGATGCAATAAGTCGCAAGCGTGCCGCAGATTTAGCCATGCAGCCGCTTAACGTCTGAAACCGCCTGTGCGCGTTGGAAAATGGAGATCTTAGTTTCGATCATTACCGTATCTTTGAACTCGGCCGCGACCATCGGCGATACCTTGAATTCAGTTGATCGACAGCAGGCCGGTTTTGGAATCGAGCACATCTGCATAGATGGTGGGTCCACGGACGGAACCCGTCAAATCATTCTAGATGCAAGTCGAAGATCTCGAGCCGTGAGATTTCTATTTGAAAAAGACAGTGGTCTCTTCGATGCAATGAACAAGGGGCTGAATCTGGCGCTCGGACGCTACGTCCTTTTTCTCAATGCAGACGACTTCCTGGTCGGAACGTCGAGTTTGGCTGATATATTTTCGAGCATACGAACCGCGGATACGTTTCCCGAAATTGTCATGGGCGACGTGGTGATGGGAAATCTTGATCACTTGGGTATTTGGAGAATGCGACGAGTACCACGGTGGCTTCCCCGGTTGCCGCGGCTCGGCGTGCATCCGCCGCACCAGGGATCCTTCATAAGCCGGCAGCTTCTTTTGCGCGCCAACGGATTCGACAGAAATCTGCGACTGGCTGGGGACACCATACTGTTCTACCGCTTGGTACATGAGTTCAACGCGAGTATGGTAATTAGTCCGAGGATTGTATCGTTCATGCGTATGGGCGGGGCCTCGAGCAAGGGACTGGGATCCTTTCGCGACGGAAATCGGGAAACGTATCTTTATCTACGCCGGTATCGCGGCGCGGTTGGTGCGGCACTCGGAGTTGCTGTCAAAGTCGCGCAAAAAGTCTTCGAATACCGGTTTGGAAAGCTCCAAAAGAAAGCGTTTCTGGGAGGCTGAAGCGTCACAAGAATGAACTGTCGCATCTGTTCGGGCAGCACGCAATTATCACACGTGCTGCATTCCAATCGCTCTCGCGAGACGGTGCAGCTGTTTTATTGCCCGGCCTGCGATTTCTTCCTATCCGCTGGTGTTCCCGTCAGATACGATGTTTATCACGAGAATTTCGACATTCTCGGTTACTACGCTGATGCAGAGCAGAGTATTCGTTCGCGATTTCAGCGCGTGTTTTCATTTGTTGAATCGCTGATTCCGGCGGGCCGGTTCTTCGACATCGGCGCGGGTATGGGCTATTCGCTCGATGTGGCCAAAAATCGTGGCTGGCTGGCCAGCGGCCTGGAGCCGAACGCGACCCTGGCGCAAAATGCCGCCGGGCGCGGTCTGGATGTTCAGAACTCGTACTTGAGCGTCGACACTGCGGGGGAGTACGACTTCATTTTGATTGATAACGTTTTAGAACACATCCCGCAGCCCTTGGACTTTCTGCGGCTGGCGAAGCGCCACCTGGCTCCGGCGGGACTGATGCTAATCGCAGTTCCTCCGATGGATTGGCTCCGCAAAGCTTTGGCTGATTTCAGTTACCTGCGCAATTCAACCTCAATGCCGCCGCAGCTGAACATCTTCCGTGAAGTCGACGAGCACGTAAATGTTTTCGGCCGCAAGGCAATGGGGAAGCTTCTGAAAGCTGTTGGGCTGCGCCCACTGCGCATCAGATTTCACCACAGTTTCGCGTACGATAACGTGGTTTTTCGTACGTTGCAGTTGGACGACGGTTACTACTTTGTCAGTCGAGAATGACCGGCTTGGAGCCAGATCAATAGACTTCGTGTGCGACTGAAGTCGCGCTCGCTATTTTCGGTAGTTTCACCGTATAGCGTAACAACTCGCTGCGGTAGCCAATATGGCGCTTGTGCTCAGCATATGTGTGGTTTCGCCAGTCAAAATCTTCGCGCCACACATAGCCGGGCTTAACAAATCGTACGATCGCTTTCTCGTAGACGAAGCTGGAGCTGTTCGCATTGGAATAGGTTACGTTGTTCCGATTCGCCAAAAAAATCACGCCCCTCTTGTGACACTCCTCTGCAAGCCCATCCATGATTTCGTCGTAATTATCGAGTAGCGGCGCCAAGCTTTTGTTCTTATAGTCTGTGTCCCCAAGATCGATGATGGGGCGAACCTGCAAGGTCGAGATATCGTAATCTCCGAACACTGAGAAGAATCCGCGCAACTCTTGCAGATTGTCGGGATTCACCGTGTAATTTATCCGAATGCGGGGGTTGTCGGCGTTTGCCGCGCGCTTCGCCTTGACCAGATTGGAAAGGTTCTGGTGATATCGGTCATACGACGCTTTCTTCATCAACCGTTCGTAAGTCGCGCGTGTTACGCCGTGCGTCGATATCGTAATTTCGTCCAACCCCTCAGCGACGAGTGCATTACTCTTCTCAGCCGTCAACAGTTGCCCATTTGTCGTGAAGCCAACGAACGGCACGCGATATTTCTTTCCAAGGGCCACCAATTTCGGGAAATTCTTGTACATCGTCGGTTCCGCGCCGCACCCGATATGAAATTGCAGCGCTTGAGGTAAGAACATCCCGGCTAAACGGTCGATCTCCTCTTCGCTAAACCGGTTTACGGGGTTGGCCGCCAGCCAATTCTCATCGCTGAAATAGCACATGCCGCAGCGGATATTGCAAGCCCAGACAGGGTCGAATCGGATGACAAGATGGCGCAATCTCAGACAGTCGAATGCGAGCGCCCCCGCGAACTTCAGTCGCGGGCTGCGAATCAATCTGTTCAGCTTTAGCAATTTCTCGGTGCGCATTTCCTCAATGTCCTTGCTGTCCGCTCCGATTGTCGCGAATCCGGACCCTCACACATCGTAACATGGCGCATTATGGATTTGGGAAGGCACCCGTGGGCACGCTCAATACCCCCCGGTACATGCGATTTCACGTCTCTTTGGCGAGAAAAGAATTCGCGTCCGGGCAATCGGCTCGTGGTAATTTGCGGTGCCTGCCTGGACGACGCGTGGATGGCCGAATGACTCATCCGATTGAGCCGAGCGTGGATCTGCATTTGCGCGAACAAGTCGTTGCGGGCTGCCGCGACATGACCCGCCTCGGCCTGACACATGGCACCTCCGGCAACGTCAGTGTGCGCCGCAACGTGTCGAGCTTTTTCATTAGCCCGACCGGAATTCCCTACGAGGCCCTCGAAGCCGACGATGTGCCGCTGCTGACCCATACCGGGCACTGGTTCGGACGCCGCCAGCCATCGAGCGAGTGGCGTTTTCACCGAGATATTTACCTGGCGCGCAGCGATAACATCGCCATCGTTCACACGCATTCGCGCTACGCAACGGCGCTTGCCTGCACGGGCCGCGGTATTCCAGCCTTCCACTACATGGTAGCGGTCGCCGGTGGCAACGATATTCGCTGTGCCACTTACCACACCTTTGGCTCCCAGGAGCTCTCGGACGCAGCGGTTGCTGCCTTGGATGGCCGCCGGGCCTGCTTGCTGGCCAATCATGGTGTCGTAGCGCTGGGCGCCAGCCTGTCCGCCGCCCTGAGGTTGGCTGCGGAGGTGGAGAATCTGGCGGCGCAATATTGCGCCGCGCTGGCAATTGGGGGCGTCAATCTGCTCGATGACGCGCAAATGCAGCCGGTGCTGGAGAAATTCCGCACGTATGGCCGCGAGTGCGCGGTAGATTCCGATCTGGCATTCGCCGGTGCAAACCCCGATGATATTCAGGTGAAAGCATGAGCATGGAGACTAGTATTCGGCAAACCGGTGCCCCGGTGCTCGGGGTGATCGGCGGCAGCGGCGTCTACGGCATCGATGGCCTGAGCAATACCCGCTGGCAGCGGATCGCTTCACCCTTCGGCGAGCCCTCGGACGAATTGCTCTTCGGCGAACTGGCCGGCCGGCAACTGGTGTTTCTGCCGCGGCATGGGCGCGGTCATCAGATCGCACCGACCGATATCAACTACCGCGCCAACATCGATGTGCTGAAACGCGCCGGCGTGACCGATGTGATTTCCGTGAGCGCTGTGGGCTCGCTGCGCGAGCACCTCACCCCGGGCACGTTCCTGATCGTCGATCAGTTTATTGACCGAACCTTCGCGCGTACCACAACCTTCTTCGGTACCGGCCTCGTCGCGCATGTATCCATGGCACACCCGGTGTGCAGCCGTCTAGGCGCATTCCTTGAGATTGCCGCACGCGAAGCCGGCATTGTTGTGGAACGTGGCGGCACCTATCTCGTGATGGAAGGCCCGCAGTTCTCGAGTCTTGCCGAATCCGAGTTGTATCGTGCGTGGAACTGCGATGTGATCGGGATGACCAACATGCCCGAAGCCAAACTGGCTCGCGAAGCTGAGCTCTGTTACGCGACCGTGGCCATGGTGACCGACTATGACTGCTGGCATCCAGACCACGACGACGTGACGGTCGATGCAATAGTCAAGGTGCTGCTGGCCAATGCCGATAAGGCACGAAGCCTGGTAAAAACGGTCGCGCCGCATGTAGGATCCGATCCAGCGGCAGCCGCGTGCCGCTGCCGCTTCGCATTGGACCATGCCCTGCTCACGGCCCCGGCAGCCCGGGATCCGCAAATGATCCAGCGACTGGAGGCTGTTGCGGGCCGGGTACTGCACGCGCGGAGCGACACATGATCAACAAAACTCGTGCGAGCCGTGTACCCGAGGCCCCATCCTTCAGCACCCTGCGCTGGGTGGAGGACCGTCTGGAGATGATTGACCAGCGCTTGTTGCCGACTCGCATCGAGTACCTTTGTTACGATAGCGCCGCAGGGGTGGCGGAAGGTATCCGGACAATGGTTGTGCGTGGCGCGCCGGCCATCGGTTGCGCGGCCGCCTACGGCGTCGCGCTGGCCGCCCAGCAGCTTCAGGGCGCAGCGCGGTCTGAGGCTCTCACCGGCATGAACGCCGCCTTCACGCAGCTGGCTGCCAGCCGGCCTACGGCTGTCAATCTCTTCTGGGGCTTGCAGCGCATGCGCCGCATCTGGGAGGGATGCCAGGACCAGGGTCCTCAGCTAATCGCTCACAGGCTGCTACAGGAGGCTCACGAGATCCTGGCAGAGGATATCCGCATCAACCGCACCCTGGGCGACCATGGCGCGGCGCTGCTCAATGACGGCGCGCGGGTTCTTACGCATTGTAATGCCGGGGCGCTCGCGACCGCGGGTCATGGGACGGCGCTCGGCGTCATCCGCTCGGCGGTGGCGAGCGGCAAGCGTATCAGCGTGCTGGCCGACGAGACGCGGCCCTTCTTGCAGGGCGCGCGTCTGACCGCATGGGAGCTGGTCCAGGATGGCATCCCAGTCACGCTGATCACCGATAACATGGCCGGACATATGATGGCCACCGGCCAGGTCGACGCGGTCGTGGTTGGAACCGATCGTGTCGCCGCCAATGGCGATGTGGCCAACAAGATCGGAACGTACATGGTTGCAGTGCTCGCGCACCGCCACGACATTCCGTTCTACGTCGCCTGCCCGCTGTCGACCATCGACCTTCAGACTCCCGACGGATCTAGAATTCCAATAGAAGAGCGTTCGAGCGACGAGGTACTTGGCTATGGCGCCGTGCGATGGGCCGCCGCAGGTGTGTCGGTACGAAACCCTGCTTTCGATGTGACGCCCGCGGAGCTGGTCACCGCCCTGATTACGGAAAAGGGACTCGTGAACAAGCCGAATCGCGCCAAGCTCGCCAAGCTGTTCTAAAGCCTGAGTGGCTCATGGGCTGGCTCCTTCGCGTCACAGGCTTCGATGCGCCGGGGCCGCCTGGACAGAGTGCGCTTTTTTAGAGCGCGGGCGCTGCAGTGAAGACGGCCGTGCCACCAGGGCCGGGAGTGGTGCAGAACCATTCCGGAATGCCGTGGCCTGTCACAGCGCTGTTCTTGATTTCATCGCCGCGGCGCCATGAAAAAGCCGGGTTCGTTGGCGGTGCGCTCATGATTTGATAACCCACGGGAATGATCTGCATCGATTCGTATTCGACTGTCGCGTCTGACAGCGTCACGACAATCGGTTTGATGCCCTGCTCAGCGTCCGGCCGACGAATCGTAATGTCTTGTTCATTCAGGCCGCCCGGGGAGAAGCCAAGAGTGGAGTTGTAGACCGTCACGCCGCCCCAGCTGATGGTCACAGAGCCAGCGCCAGAGACATAGTTGCCGCGGAATCGGACCAGCAGATCCAGATCATCAGGAGTTGAATAGAACTGGACATTTAGCGGGGTATTGACGGTATTGATGACCGCACGGCCCGTAAGGCTGCTGATCTTCCATGGGAAGGTTGCTGCGCCTGAGTTGGAGAGGGTCTTCGGATTCTGCGCGCTGAACAGGCGAGAATCGTTGATATCCAGTGATACCTGCGGCACCACCGGGTAGCTGATACCTGACGTGCTCAACCATTCCGGCGGCGGTAGTGAATCGCTATTGCCGGAAAACCTTATGAAGTAGCTGTTGGAGCCCGCCTGTCCTACCGCATTGGCCGGATTGTAGTAATAGGTCGTGCGAACCTGAATCCGTGCGCCGGGCAGGCCCGGAGTGTAGTCAGCGGAGTTAGCGGATATGATCATTCCATAGGTCGGGGAGAGATCCAGCTCCGGGCTGCCAACAGGCGCTCCCACTCGGTTCGCCTCAAAGCGATTGTTGGTGATGTGGGTGTTCACATCCGCAACCGAAGCGATAAAAGTACCAGCTGCCGATGAATTGCTCCGATTCAGGCCCAACACGCCTTCGAAGAAGTTGCCGTCGATTATCGTGCTGGACGCGCTATCGATATAGATTGCGCCACGACGACGATTGGCGAGCACGTCGCGTCCCGAAAATCTGTTGGAGTCTCCATAGCTGTCATGAGCCAAAATGTGCAGGTGGCGAGCATTGCCCTGGAAGCGACCGCCGATATTGTTGATATCCGATCCGTCCAGCAGCACCGCGACACCAAAGTTTGTAAACAAATTGCTCTGCTCCACGTCCATGTCGAAGGTTTTAACCGCGAGAATCGCATAGCCGTATCCAATCAAATCGGTGGGGTTGGCGTACTGGGCGGGCAGCGTCTTTGTGTTGGTGGTCGGCCAGGCATTGGTGTCCGCATGCCGATCTGACGAGGCCATGTAGGTTCCGTTGAATGTCACATGGCGAAACACGGGCCCGACTATGTAGCCTTCGGTGTTGAAGACATCGGCCGGGAAGGACGCCAGGCTCCCATAGCGTGCGGTGTCGCCCTGCTGATTCAGCTGGATCCCTTTGAAAGCATTCAGAGTAAAATTCTCGAAGCGCATTCCCGTGTTCTGAACGGCGCTGATCAGCGGGCTTAGGTATTGGAACGTGGGCGCCGAGGACGGTCCGTTGATAATGACCATCGCCCGATTCATTCCCAGTAGAACGGTATTGGCTCGCAATGAAACCGTACTGCCGATCTTGTAGGTCCCGTCCGGAATTTCGACCTCGGCCCCTGAATTGACCGCATTCTGAAAACCCGCCGTCATATCGGTAGTTCCGGGCGTGGTATTTGCCTCGTATCGAATGACGTATCCGGGCGGTACCATGTAATCAACCGGAATGACCCGGGCGGCAATCTCACCCACGGTCCGTGCCTTGTCGGGCGTCGGTCCCGTGCCCGCGATCTGCCAGGCGCTACCCGTGAATTGCAGCCAAGTCGGGACTGAGAGTTCGCCGCCGGTCAGCGCATTGCCGAACTGATTAACGATGGCGGCCGCCGAGCGGCCGTTGTACGTAACGATTGACGCGCCAGTATTGATGTGGGACGGAGTGAACTGGACCAGCTGCCCAGTGGCCAAAGATCCAACGGAAGCTGTCGTCGTAATGACATACGCATTTGCGGTCCCACTGTCCCTAGCGGAATTGGCCTCGCCGCCAGTCCCGATTTGGGTCGCGTCATAGGTGGCGCCAGATGATGCGCTCGAGGTCGAGTCGCAAATCCCACTGAGCGCCGCGATGCTCAGCAGAAGTGCCGCATGCGCAGCAAACTTGGCAGGGACATACGCACTCATGGTTTTCACTTCGCGCGCGCGCCACTCCTGAGTAGGGCCGGCAGCCGGATCGCGATAGACACCAGAAACACAATGCGCTTTTTTATCATATGTGAAACAGAGAGATGCCGCATTGCGGTGGTATTCTCGTCATGCCTCCGGTACAGAATCAGTTTTTTGGAAGTGAAGCGTACGATTCCCGCCGTCGCGCAGCATAGCCCGATCCACTCATCGTGCATATTTATGTTTGCCGGAAACGGAAGCAACAAATGCTTCGTTGTCGATCGGAATGCCATGCAGCACCCGAGAAACCCGTTTTTTAACCAGTTACGCCAAAATCCCTCCCGACTGCCCCGCCAAAGTCGATACGATTCGATCAAGATTTTGCCCTGCGCGTCGATGACGTAGGCATCCGAGACGACAGCTAGAACCGCGGGGTCGCGAAGAATCTCTAGAGAAACATCGACTTTGCCGGGCAACCACACATCATCTTGATCGCATAAAAATATAATTTCGCCGGTAGTATGGGAGATTGCTCTTTCAAATGCGCGCATCGGCCCTAACTGCGGAACCAACGGCAGAATCTTGATGCGTGGGTCTTGATACGACCTGAGAATTTCGAGTGTTGAATCCGTAGAGCCATCTTCATTGACAATCAGTTCATCGGACTCTACGAGCTGCGCCAGAACGCTCTCAATCTGCTCGCGCAGATACCGCTCTCCGTTGAAAGTCGCCAGACATACCGAAATGCGGGGCCTCTCCACATTAGCTTGTGCCACGACTGTCAACTACCTTTACCGTAATTTCGAAACAACCATCGCAGGAACACCGAGCGCCTATAGAATGGGTAGAGCAGAAGGCTTATCGCCGTTTTGACTCGACCCTGCCGTCCAAATAGGTATGCGATCACCTGAGTATGCAAGTAGTTGCGCACAGAGGAGGATACGCCGCTGCCGTCACAGTCGGAGACAACTAGCCCCGTACTTCGGAACGGCTCTTCGCGAATCAGATGAAAGAAGAAATAATCCCAAGCCATTGAGGCAAGATTCACGTGGAAGTATCCATAGACTTCGTGAAGAGCACGACGGACAAATACTGATTGTTGGTGAAAAACGCGATCTGCTGCGCCGGAGAAATACAGTTTGGTCGTGCCGTCCTGAAAGTGAATTCGGCTGCCCCCGCCGCCCCAACTGACCTCGTTCGCAGCGATGATCGACATATTTTCGCGCACCGCGGATTTGTTCGCGAATACGTCGCCCGAATTCATCATGATGTACCACTCGCCGTGCGCTGATCTGAGTCCTTTGTTCATCGCGTCGTAAATGCCGCGGTCCGGTTCGCTGATTAAAATGTCAATGGCGTCGGCATGAGAGGCGTAAACAGCAAGCGTGTCCGCGTCAGAGCCGCCGTCTACGACCACATATTCCAGTGATTCGTAGTCCTGCTGGCGAACACTTTCTATCGTTCGGCGAGCTCCATGGGGGTCATTCAGGCAGATTGTAATTACACTCACGGAAGGCAGCATCAAGTGGGTCCCCATAATGTGGGGTTGCCCCGGATGGTGCGCCGGTTGACACGTGCATCGGTAACCGACCGAGCCCGGCTGGGCAGCAACATGCCGTGCACAGCCATCCACAGAAACAGCACAGTTAGTGAGATTGGTTCGTTAAAGCAGGTCAGTAGGATCAGCACGAAAAACGAGGCACCAAAACCAGATTGCCTGGAAAAATTAAGCACCCCGTAAATGTACGCGCCGGTAAATATCAGACCGTACTGCATGAGCAAAGCCAGTAACCCGTTCGATGTATTGAAAATCCGCTCGGTATCGAATATCTGATCGACGTAATTCGTCAAACTGATGCTTTTTACCGAACCGAGCAGATAATCGAGAAGATAGCTATGCACCCCGAGCTGTTGTACAACGCTGGAATCGTTGCCTACTCCAAGCAGTGGAAATTTAATCGCGTAGGTTAGTGGCACTTCGAGGTCAATCAAGCGGATCACGGTTGTCAGGCCTTGCGTGGCGCTCAGGTCAAATTTGTTCGCGAACGCAAATATAGACGGAACGACGACAATGGCGACTACCATGACGAAACTCCGCCAAGAGAACTTCGTGTTGATGAGAATGACTATGGCGGCAATTGCTGCGCCCATTGTCGATGTCGAGAAAATCACGCCGACCAGACCAAGACCGATCAGTGCTTTTCCTTTCGAACCGTTGAATAGTCGGAATCCGCACACTATCAAATAGTTGCAAAAAAATTGAAATATCCCGGGTTCCCACATGACGCCGTGGGCCCGGTATATATGAAGCGCATCAGTCAGATACATTCTCTGGCTATAGAAGAACACCCAAGCGATCTGTGTGTAGGTAAAGCTGTCGGCTTCCGCGGCATCCAAAAACGGTGCGCTCGCTGGTTCCACAAATATCACAAGCAGTTGGCTCAGGATGGCGTGGACAACAATTGCCACGGAGACCAAACAGAGCGCTCGCAGCATCATCATCAATTTATCGGACAAAGCCAGAGAGACCAGGATGGCAACCGTCCCACGGGCCGCCAGACTCGCGTAGCCGTCAATACGAATCGGAAGGGAGAGCGCCCAGTCATGAAGCAGCTTCACGGCCAAAAACAGTGCAAATCCCAGGAAAAGAATTAAGCCGCGGGCGTATAGATCCGGTCGCAAGTGCATGGTAAAAAGTCCGACAATCGAGACCGCGATGGCCAGCACCAGGAAAAAAATACTCCAGCTCGGTTGCAGCACCAGAATAGATGCCGAAAATAGCGGGAATGACCCGGCACAAAGTAAAACAAAGGCACGGTCGAACGCCGGACCTTGGAGCGTGTTCGAGCCTTCGCCGATCAACCTATTCTGATGTGTGAATTCCATTTGGCCAGTGAACTGCGTTCGAAGCGGCTATTCTGCGCCGGCTTCGGCGTCTTCGCTAACTGCAAGCAAAGGCTTTCTTTTAGGTCGGTCGCCCAACACTTCGTTGACAATTGCTTCATACTGCAGCGCGAATTCGCATCTGGCGGCGTCATAGTCGCGAATCAAAATCTCACCTCGGCCGTCTTCGTCGAGTTTCGTGAGTAAACACTCGGATATTGCCGCGGCGAGACCCTCGGCGTCGGTTGGATTGAAGAATATTGCTTGCTTCGGATCCTGCTCGCGGTGTACCGGGAGATCGGAAAGAATGATTTTCTTCCCTAATAATTTGGCCTCCTCCACTGTTGAACTCCAACCCTCAAAGAGAGATGGGTTTATCACTGCAACAGAATTTTTCATCAGACCAAGCATATCGCCATAGGGAATGACTCCGAGCACACGGAAGCAATCGGGAATCCCCAGCTGGGCAATTCTCGCCATGAGTTGGGCGAAATGCGTCCGGCTGCGGACATCAGACGTATTGCCGGTGGCAAGCACCAATGGGCGCATGCCGCGCGCCTTGAGTATTCCCAGCGCTTCCACGACTACAGCGTGATTTTTATGCGTCCAAAATTGATTTGGAAGGAAGAAGTAATCGCGATCGAGATTGTATGCGGCTCTGAGCGGTCCGAACGGCTGCGCCGCCGCCCGAAAATCGATTTCCGGTACGAAGCGGAGAATTCTCGACCGCACGACTGCGTACGGCGCGATCTGTTGAAAATCCCGTTTTGCGGCCGAGCTGCTCACAACTATTCGATCGCAACGCCGTGCAATGAGTTCGTACTCGCGATTTCGCCGCGCAAGTTCTTTGGCGCTAAAAAACGCAGGAAGCTGCAGATGCTGAAAATCGGGTATCCAACCGATAGTGCGGATATTACCGGGCCACGCCAAAGCCGTTGAGTGCGACAGTATGTCTATATTGTTGCGGGCAAGGAGCGCGCCCAGCACAAGATCACGACCACCCGTCACTCTCTTGATGCCCTTCCTAAAAACCGCGAAGGCGGCGCGATGATCGAAGGACTTTGTTTTTATGATTTCGCAGTGCTGCAAGGTCCCTTGAACGCTTTGCGGCGTTTGACTTCCCAAAATGAGAACGGGGTGGATACTGGGTTGTGGCAGCAACGATATCGCGGAGAACAAATTGCGGTAGTAGTTTACGCCACCGAGCCAATTGAAGTCCTCGAGCACGAAGCCAACGCGTGTCATTCGCCGCGCTCTTTGTACCAGCGGACGTACTTTTGCACCCCTTCTTTCCAGGAGATCTCGGCTTTCCACCCAAATCGACCCGACGATGTTACGTCGGCCTGATAGCCCGCCGGATCGCCGGGTCTCGGCTGGCCGGTGAATCGCGGCTTCATTGGAGAATTGCAGTACTCAAAAACCGACGTCAAAATTTCGCTAACGGCGACCCCCAAGCCGCTCCCGCCGTTGACCGTTGGGCATTCGAAATCCGCGATTTGGGCCAAGTTGTATATGAGGTTTGCCGCATCGTCGACGTGCAGCCAATCGCGGAGTTCTGCTCCGGAACCGAAAAATTGCGAGTCGCCACGAGTGACCTTTGAACACGCGTCCCAAAGCAGTTGCTTTTGCAAGCCTTCTCCGTAGATTGAAAACAATCTAACGACCGCGACTGGAAGCCCGAAAATTGAAGCGTATGAGCGGCATAGCATCTCCGCAATCACTTTGTGCAAACCATACGGAGATACAGGCAGCAGCGGATCGGTTTCAGCTATGGGGAGCTTTTTGGCCATGCCATAAACCGCAGCACTCGACGGATAAACCAATTTGCTGCGTGGCGAGTGAAGTCGCATAAATTCAAGCACCGCCGCAGTGGTTCCGACAGTTCGCCCATAATCCTCAAATGGATGGGACATTGAAAATGCCACCGATCCGCTGCCTGCGCAGTGCACTATGACGTCTGGTTTTCCGGAATAGGTGATGAGGGCATCAAGTGAGATATCGGTTGAATGCCAAAATGAAATGCCGTAGGCGACCAATTCGCGTTGCGACCAGTTGCCGTGACCTAGACCCGTAACCTCCCAACCCGCGCTAGCAAAGCGGCGCGCTACGTGTCGTCCGATAAATCCATGCGCACCTGTGACGACAACGGAGACCATCAAAATCTTGCTGACGTCGTTTTCTCGGAGATGTCGACAAGGTCCATCGATGCGAGCAACTCCTTCTCCTCATCAGCCGTCAAGAAGCTCAGGTTCCCGTCGCGCGAACGCGCTTCCCTGAAGGTGCTCGGGACAAATGCGTCAGCCACGGTTTTTTCGCGCAACGGCTGCACCATGAAATCCTTGCGCACAAAAAATGCATTGTTGCCGGCTGAGTTGCAACCAACCAGCGAGTAGCCTTTTTGTTCCGCGAGCAAATTCATCGCTTTGAGAGAGGCCCCATAATAAATCCCTGAATAATGTGCGTTCGAGCGGACAAAGTCAGGAGCGTACGGCGTACTCAAGGCTCGATCGGCGCCAAAGCGCGCATTGTATTCGGTTACGACGATTGCCGGACGTATCGCGGTAATGGCTTGCCAGACCCAATAGTCGTTGCCATCAATATCTATGGACAGAAGCCCGATCTCGCCTGATATTCCGCTGCGGAGCAATATTTCATTGATATTTTCGCGGGTTATGAACTGACATTCAGCCTTCAAGTTGTATTGCCAATAAATAGGATCATGGCGGATGAACTCGATGTTGCTCTGGCCGCCATCGATGACCAGCCCTGACCAATTGTTATGTATCAGTAAAAAACGCGTGTTGGATTCGCGATAGTCCTGGACGCCAAACTCGACGAATATCCTTCGCGCGGGTTTAATTGCGTCGACCAGGGCTTGGATGATTCCATCCTCTCCCCACTGCGAAAACACCCTGAATTCTGCATCGGTGATGTCGCCCTCAAACGTGGATCTCGTTTGACGTGCCTCCACGCGCCCTAAAGATTCTTGAATTCGGTGCAAGCGCGATGATATGTCGGTTTGCAAACTTAAACGTTGCCGGAGTTTCTGAAGGAAATTCACCTAGTCCCCTAAGCGCGAGATCGGCCAATAATCTGCACAGGATTGCCGGCGACTATCGTGTACGTGGCGACGCCGTTCCAAACCACAACGACGTCGTCGACGTTGGCGCCGTTGCGGATCGTGACCGCGCGGAGGATGGCCGCGTTGAACCCGATCGAGGCGTCATTTCCAATGTAGATTGGCGTTGTTCTGACCTCCGCGAGAATTCGCGGATGCCCAGTGCTTGATATTTGTTTCAGGTGCGTGGGTCTTTTCGCAGCAGACAATGAATGAGCGCTGTTGTCGTGGATACGCCGTGCGATATTTGCGCACGACCTAAGATTCTAACCTGCGACCGGAACATGTCAATGGGCTCAGGACACAATAGTGGGCGTGGCCAAGGCCTTCGCTTGATATCGAGTCTCTTTGGCGCGAACGGCACGCTAATCACTTAACTTGCTTCGGGCTCGAGCTTCGAGTCCGGCTCTTATCGAGAAGCAGCCGAATAAGCTTGCGAATGCGCATGAGTACTCCAAACCCGCTCGAACTCAGGGTGCCCTCCGACCAGTAACCCAGATCTATTGGTGGCCTCAACAAATCAATTGCTCTGATGACTCTGCAAATGGGTTTCGCCTCGGTTCCTGCCTGGCCGTCGACAAACTGGAATTCGTCGAATGCGTGCCCATCCTTGGAACTCGGGTCACTTAGGAACAACTTGAAATTTTCGATGGCTTGCGCCGTCGATGGCGATATCACTCGGCCGGCAGCACGTCCTACGGCAAGCAGATTTTCAATGAAGCTATTAAGCACGGCTTGCTGAAGCACGATTTTTTGTTCAGTGCCGGGAGGGTAGGGTTGTCCAAGAAGCGGGCTCGCTACACCGTCCACGAGTTCAAAGCCCAAGGTTGTTGGATGATCCGCACTCAACGCCGCCTCAAAGACGTGACGGTAGCGATCAAAAAATGCAATCAACTTTTCGCGCTCCGGATCAGCGACGAACCCGCGAAGCTCGTCTGCAGAAGTCGCGGCAACGCGACGAGAGAGGCAAAGATAGAGGCCGAGGATCTTCGCAGGTCGATGGCCCGCTTTCTCCAGCAGAGTTCCGAGGGATCTTTGTAATCGGCCATTCCAACCAACGTCCACCAGCGCGATCCGCTCCCCGCGCCCCAACCCTTGACTCAGATAGTATGCGGCTGTCGGCTCAAACGCCTGTTTAACGCTGCTCTCAAACGCTGCGGTAAACAGCGAATCTCGTATCACACTTCTGAGAACCGGGCGCTGTCCCTTGGGAATATTATCTTCCGGCCCTATGTTGATATGAGATGTCGCGGCAGCGATTACGACATCGAGAGGCACACACGCCCGTTCGGCAATGATACGTAACGACAGCTCGGGAGTATCCTCGAGCAACCAGCTCTCCGCCTCTTCAATTGACCTACAACCGGGTAGGTGAAGCGCCTGTCGGGACGCAAATATATAGTGGCAGCGCACGTCCTGGCCGCTGGCTGCCGCGAGTCTGGTGCAGTACTTGTACGGAAGTTGCCCGTCGCGCGCGAGAAAAAATATGTCCCGTATTTCGGCCTCGTCGCATGCGCGCAAAATCCAGTGAGCGAAGGCGTGCAATACCGGGCCGATAACCGAGGCAAACGCTTCGATTGTCGCTTCCTCAGCCTCCAAACTGTCGCTACGCACCAGAGATAAGCGAGTTGCGCGACTCACGCCGGCTAGAAACGAATTATCGCCGCCCAACTTCGCCAAAGCCGATTCGTAGCGGTTCAGCGTCGCCCCTCTATAATGAAAAGCGATCAACCCATTGCGGCGAGCCTGATGAACGTCCGCCCGGAGATTGTCACCGGTATGAGATTGATGCGCCGGATAATTGACCGCAACATGTTTCCAAAGGGCTCCAGTGACCTTGTTCACACCCGTGGCGCCAGAAATTAGGACGGCGCCTGGAACAACGCCGGGCCGCAAGCGCTCCAACACCTCGCGATACAGTCGCTCATTGTGGTACATGTCGGAGACGACCAAATCGCCCGGCTGAATTCGGGGCAGGATTGCCGCAATCGGCGCAATCAATGTTCGCTCGAACTCCAATTCAAGGGCGCGAGCCCTTTCTTTGAGCTCGAATGGGAGGAAAATCTGATCATAGATCTGCTCGAAGGTAACCTCACCACCCAACGCACGGCGAGCCGCGGCTTCGGCGGCAATCCTAATCGATCTAAATTCAGCTATACGAAGCCGCTCGCCGACCAACGAGAAGATGTCTGCCGGCGTCGCAACCAAGCGGGTTACGAGCGTGTCGTAGAAATCAAAGCTTTGCATCGACCTTGATGCACTGAGCAAGTAGGTTGAGAGACAGTGGTACTTTCCAACCTTCTGGACCCAATTCTCCCACTGCCTCGAGTCGCCTGAGGAAGCGAAAAAATCGCTGGACAGCCCAGATCAAGACCGATTTGCGCGGAATGAAGATCATTCTCGGGCGCGCTATGAATTCATACGGGAAGAACTTCATATCCGTGAAATTGGAATTTAGCAACAAGAACTCAAGGCTATGTTCTGTAAATGACGTCTCGTGAGTCCAATCGTTATAGCGCCATCTGAGACCAAATGAGGCATTCGCGTTGGGCACGCTCAGGATGAGGCGTCCTCCCGGAACGAGCAATTCCCCGACGGCAGCGAGAGTTCGCAACTGATCGGAGCTATTCATGTGCTCGAGCACATCCATCATAAAGATCAAATCGAAAGTTCTTGGGTCCGTCATTGCCAGTTGGAAAATATAATCCTTATCGACCGCATGGCAGGTCAAACCATATTGTTGCCCGACCGCCACCTGTTGTTCGCTCAAGTCCACGCCCCGGACGCGCTTAAAGCCGAAACTCTCGAGCGCGTACAGCAGCAAACCCTGGCCACAGCCGATGTCGAGGATCCGTGCCTCGGGCGGTACTTGCTCGAGAGCTTTTGAAAGGAGCCGTTGATAGAATGCGGCAGTGCTCTCGAAGTGCGCCTTACTGCCATCGTGCCACTTACGGTAGTAGATTGAGTAATCCAGCATTAGAAGAAATTCCCCTTTTCCTCGATGGGAATGTCAACCGACCCAGAGGAAACCCCAGGTAGTTCGCGCTTCAGATATTGTCGCACGTACAAATAGTAGGGAATAAAGCCGATGAGGAGTTGGCTGAGAATGGAGCCATAGACAACCCCGGGTATGCCAATTCGGCGTGTTAAATATACGGACGCTAGAATATTTGTGACTGCTCCCACGAGAACCAGGTAGATCTGAAAGCGAACCACGGAGAGGCCGTTCAAAAATACCGAAACTGTGGAGCTCACCGCAGATACCACTCCCCAAATCCCCAGTCCCACGAGAAGCATGAGTGAGGGCTGAATACTGGAACCCACCCAAACATGGATAATTCTGGTTCCAAGGAGAACCAAAACCACACTCATGACAAGGGCCGCGCCCGTGCTAAGAATCAATGAGCGATACAGTGTTCTCCGGATCCAAAGGTGATCCCCCTTTTCCAGAGCTTCGCCATAGGCGGGCCAGAGAGGCGTGATGAGGAACGAGGTCACAATAGTCACGAGTGTGAAGAGCCTGTAGGGCACGGCATACTGTGACACTGCCTCGACTCCTAGAATCCGGGCTAAAACAATATTGTCCGAGGAATATCCAATTGCTGAAGCTATCTGGAGGAAAAAAAATAGAAGTCCGAGCCGCAGTAGCCTCTTAGACACTTTTAAATTGACGTATCGCCATGAGGGGATCAGCCACCGGTGGTAAACGCCAAACTCGGCAGCCCCATTCAGCATGAGCGCCAATATTGGAGCCCCAGCCATCGCCAGAACCAGCAGCGCCAGCGATCCGCGAAAGTGGATCACTAACAGTAGTGAGAGCAGAGCAAGAATACTTCCCAGGGATGCCCAGAGGTTTGCAATGAACCCTTCCTGGAATCCCATTTGTACTCTACTCACGATGCCGGCCGGAATATTGAAAAGAAAACATGCTGCAAAGACGGCGACCGCAGGGCCAACCTCTGAGATTGCCTGCGCGGACCGTACCCGGAAGACAGAACTCCAGGAGACCCACCGGTACGCAATCGCGAAAATTCCCCCGAGGACGAGTGCAACCGCTACCAGGAAGAAGAACGCGCTAGAAACATATTGCCTCGCGAGAAGGCGATCGTCCCTGCCGTGCGCTTGCGCGATTCCATTCGTTAAACCGTTGCTGATTCCCAGATCTGAAAATCCCAGAAACGCGACGACGGCACTAATTGTCATCCAAAGCCCGTAACGTTCTGTGCCAAGATAATGAAGGGTTAGGGGAACGGAAATGAGCCCGCTGGCGATGCCAATAGCCCGGGAAAGACCGGAAGCAAGGGATGTCAGAAACGCACGCCGATAGCGTTCCTTTGAACGCCCCTCCGCGGTTGACGTCGAGTGAGGCGCGAAACGTAAATTCGATGCGAATTTCCGCAGACGTGTCAATGATCCGCCCAAGGCGCCCCCGAAGTTGCGTCCGCAGTCGCTATGCCGAGTGGTACGCGCAGTTTTTTTTGGGCCCTGAGGATCAGTTCCGTGCGCTCGATCGGGCTTGTTGGAGTCGGCTTTGCCGCTGCCTCTGACGCGCAAGCTCTCGATGCAACCGGGCTATTGGAGGTAGCGCTACAGTCTCTTTTTTCTAAAGATGGCGTCGCATCAATACGCACCGCTGCGCCGTAGGACCGCCGCCGGCGTCGCTGCAACAATGTAGATGTCCAATAAGATGTTGCGGTTTTGCACGTAATACCGGTCCATTGCCACGCGGCGCCTATATGTGGTGTCGCTGCGGCCCTTGATCTGCCATAGGCCGGTCAGGCCGGGTTTCACGGCCAGATACTTCGATGCGTCGCGCCCGTAACGCAACAGTTCCGCGCGCACAATTGGACGCGGGCCGACGAGACTCATTTCGCCCCGTAGAACATTCCACAGTTGCGGTAGTTCGTCGAGGCTGGTCAGACGCAAAAATCGGCCCATTGCGGAAACGCGCGGATCATTGCGGAGCTTGTGGTTCTCCGTCCACTCATCGCGGAGCTCGGGATGCTCATTTAAAAGATGCCGCAGCGCTTCCTCGGCATTGGGCACCATGGTGCGAAATTTTATGCATTGAAATATGCGCCCGTTGCGGCCGATTCGCTTGTGCCGGAACAAAACCGGTTTGCCCTCCAGGCGGATGAGCGCAACTATGATCAAAATAAGAGGCGAGAGCAGCAAGCAGAGACATACCGCGGTCACGACGTCAAAGGCATATTTGACCCTATCGTTGGGCTGCGGAATATTCAGCTGCCGTAGCGTCGATTCGCTCGATCCGTCCCCCTTGACAACATGCAGATCCGACGCAATCACTCTCGCGTCCACTGTGACGGAGCCCAAATCGTCTTCGATGTCGATGCGCCCGCGCGGATGCGGTGTCTTGGCGGGTGCATATCGAACTTGATGCTCAGCCGTCATTGGAATCTCTCTTGGGCCTTCGGGGGTATTGTGCAAATTCGAGCATGGTCACTGACAATCTCGCACCTATGAGGGTTTCGAGAGAAGTTAGTGACCTCAAAATGCGTTTTCGCTCCATAGCGAATCAACCGGGCTAGCACAATTTCCATCCTCATCCTTGAAGTCCGATAACGCGAGTGCCTCGATACGCCTGTCAAGGTATCAGACGATTCGCAGAACGGGGGAATATCTCCACTTGATCAACGTTCAAAATACCTGGCAGCCGTGATATTCAGCGAGAGAAGTCGCCTTCGGTCCCAAGACCGACAGCGTATCGAGCACCCAGCGACTGGGCTGCGTTGGCGTGGCCGCATTCGACCATCCACAATTGGGTACTGACATCTGGCGCGTTCGTCGGTTCGACAGGCCAGCGTAGCCTTGGGGCATCAACAGTCCTTGACGTAAATTACAGTCGGAATTCAGCAGTAATCGGCTCCATCGCTGTCTGTTACTCATGGTATATAAAATATGACGCTGCCACCATATGTTGCAACCGAGAGACACCAAATTAAACAAACACTTGAACCGTAACGCTGCCGCCCAATCCAGGTTGACCGCTAGATTAGATCAAAACAACGATTAGTGGAATTTTAGTTGGGCTGGTCTAAATAGTTTGTATTTTTTATAAGACAAAGCTACTTAAAACGCGAAGCCCCCGACTATCTATGAGATTGGCCTCAGACGCAACCCATTCCCATATACTCCCAACTGCGTCTTGACCGTTGCTTTGGCTCCGGCAGACAGACCGACGGCCGCGAATTCATTCATATGGAGCCTTAATTTGCCTAAGACAGCGTTGATCACGGGTATCACTGGGCAGGACGGTGCATATCTTGCGGAATTTCTACTCGAGAAAGGCTACGCCGTTCATGGGGTCAAACGTCGTGCCTCATCGTTCAATACCGACCGCATCGATCATCTGTACCAAGATCCGCACGAAAAGGACATACGGCTGAAGTTGCATTATGGTGACCTGACCGATTCGACCAACCTCATTCGGATCATTCAGGAGGTTCAGCCGGACGAGATCTATAACCTTGCCGCGCAAAGCCACGTGGCGGTTTCCTTCGAAACCCCGGAATACACGGCCAATTCCGACGCCGTGGGCACGTTGCGGGTCTTGGAAGCCATTCGAATTCTGGGGTTGGAAAAGAAGACCCGCTTCTATCAAGCTTCGACCTCCGAGATGTTCGGTAAGGTGCAAGAAGTACCGCAGCGAGAAACCACCCCCTTCTACCCGCGTTCACCTTACGGAGCCGCCAAGGTTTATGCCTACTGGATTACGGTGAACTATCGCGAGGCTTACGGACTTTTCGCTTGCAACGGCATCCTCTTTAATCATGAGTCGCCGCTTCGGGGCGAGACCTTCGTGTCGCGGAAAATCACCCGCGCCTTGACCCGAATCAAGGTAGGACTACAGGACACACTGCATTTGGGGAATCTGGATTCTCGCCGGGATTGGGGCCACGCTCGCGACTATGTTCGCGCCCAGTGGCTGATGCTGCAGCAGGACACGGCAGAGGATTTTGTGATCGCCACGGGAACACAGCACTCGGTGCGAGATTTCGTGACGGCGGCCGGCAGCCGCCTAGGTATGCGCATCGAATGGAAGGGCAAAGGCATCAACGAAGTCGGCATTGACAGGGCCTCAGGCAAGACATTGGTTCACGTCGACCCGCGTTATTTCAGGCCCACCGAGGTCGAGACGCTGCTGGGAGACCCTTCCAAAGCCAGGGAAAAGCTGGGCTGGAGCGCGGAAGTCGGATTCGATCAACTCGTCGAGGAGATGGTCGCCGCGGACTTGGACACCGCGAAGCGCGACGCCATGGTCGCCAAGGAAGGCTACAAAGTTTACAACCATCACGAGTAGTCGCTAATGTTGTCCCACGACACACAGATATATGTGGCGGGCCACCGCGGTCTGGTTGGCTCAGGCGTAGTGCGAGCGCTCAAGGCACAGGGCTACACCCAGCTGCTGCTGCGCACTCATCGCGAGCTCGACCTGACCGATCAGGCCGCCGTGGTGAAGTTCTTTCAGAAGGAGCGCCCGCAGGCTGTCATTATGGCGGCCGCGCGAGTCGGTGGAATCCAGGCCAACAACGTCCGTCCCGCGGAATTCATCCGCGACAATCTATTAATCCAGGATAACGTGATCGACGCGGCCTATGAGGCCGGGGTCGCCAAATTCGTTTTCTTGGGCTCGAGCTGTATTTATCCGAAGCTCGCGCCTCAGCCCATCAAGGAGGACAGCCTGCTGACCGGACCACTCGAACCAACAAACGAGTGGTACGCCATCGCGAAGATCGCGGGAGTCAAAATGTGCCAGGCATATCGGCGCCAATATGGCTTCAATGCCATATCGCTGATGCCGACCAACCTGTATGGCCCCGGCGATAATTTCGATCTGCAAAACTCACATGTATTACCCGCCCTGATACGCAGGTTCCACGAAGCGAAGTTACGTGGCGACGGGTCGCTGACCGTGTGGGGTACCGGCACGCCGCGCCGTGAGTTTCTGCACGTGGACGACCTGGCGGATGCCGTCATTTACCTTCTCAAGACCTATGACGACGAAGATATCGTCAATATTGGCTGGGGCGAGGATGTCACCATCCGGGAGCTTGCCGAGATCGTGGCTTCGGTGGCGGGATTTCGCGGTCGCCTGGAATTCGACCCGAGCAAGCCCGATGGCACGCCGCGTAAGCTCCTCGATACCTCGCGCTTGACCGCGCTTGGCTGGGCGCCAAAAATCAAACTTAAAGCGGGTATAGAGGACACTTATGCCTGGTTCAAAGATCATGTCGCGGAGGCGCGGCTGATCGCCTAGTCTGCCCACGTCCGGAGATACCTTGACTTTACCATCGATTTTAGTCACCGGCGGTGCCGGATATATCGGCAGTCATGTCGTGCGCCAGCTGGGCGAGGCGGGCGAGCGCGTTGTCGTTCTCGATAACTTGAGCAAAGGGTTTCGGCGAGCCGTCACTGCGGGGGCGTTAATTGTCGGCGACACGGGCGACTACCCGCTGGTCGCGCGGCTTATGTCGGACCATCAGGTCGACACGGTGATGCACTTTGCGGCGCATACCGTGGTGCCGGAATCGGTGGCGCTGCCGCTCAAGTATTACGGCAACAACACCTGCGCCACGCGCAGCCTGCTGCAGGCTTGCATCGAAAACGGTGTCAAGAATTTTGTATTTTCTTCAACGGCGGCCGTCTATGGCATGCCGCAGGACGGTTACGCCGGCGAAGAATCGCCCACCGTTCCCATTAACGCGTACGGCACCTCCAAGCTCATGAGCGAATGGATGCTGCGCGACGTCGCCGCGGTCAATCCGCTGCGCTACGTGGCCTTGCGCTACTTCAACGTGGCCGGCTCGCACCCGGGAGGACTGATTGGGCAGTCGACGCCGGGCGCGACATTGCTCACCAAGGCTGCCTGCGAGGCCATGGTGGGCAAGCGGCCCCATGTGTCGGTGTTCGGCAGCGACTACCCCACGCCCGACGGCACGGGGGTGCGCGACTATCTGCACGTCGAGGATTTGGCGGCCGCGCACTTGAACGCGCTCAATTACCTGCGAAGCGGGGGCAAGTCGACGATCCTCAATGTGGGGTATGGCCATGGGTACTCGGTGCGCGAAGTGTTGCGAACGCTGGAAAAAGTGGCCGGAAAGCCGCTGAATATCCGTGAGGAACCGCGCCGTTTGGGAGACCCGGCCTACTTGGTGGCCCGTGCCGAACGCGTGCGCAGCGAGCTCGGCTGGCAGCCGCGCTATGACGACCTTTCCGCCATTGTGTCGAGCTCCCTGGCCTGGGAGCGCAAATTGCTCGAGGACCCCTGGACGAACTGACTTTAAATTCCCGGTAACCTACGTTCAGTCAGCCTTTACTTGATCTCGCAAAACCGCTAGGCTTTCCGGCTCTTTTTTCAGTTAAATCAGAATATTACGATGCGGATTACGATTTTTGGCTCAGGGTACGTGGGCCTCGTCACGGGCGCCTGTCTGGCGGATGCCGGCAATGATGTGCTGTGTGTCGATGTCGATGAGCGCAAGACCGCGATGCTTCAGCGTGGCGAGGTGCCGATTCACGAGCCGGGCTTGGATACGCTCATCAAGCGCGGTGCGGAGGCCGGGCGCCTGCGCTTTACGACCAACGCCCAGGAAGGGGTGGACCATGGATTGTTCCAGCTCATCGCGGTGGGCACCCCGCCTGACGAGGACGGCTCGGCGGACCTGCGCTATGTACTGGCGGTGGCCCGTACCATTGGCGAGCTCATGAACAACTACAAGGTGGTGGTGACCAAGTCGACCGTGCCGGTGGGTACCGCCGACAAGGTGCGGACGACGGTCCTGGAGTCTCTCGCCAAGCGCGGCGCGAAGTTGGACTTCGACATGGCCTCGAACCCGGAATTCTTGAAGGAGGGGGCGGCCATCGCCGACTTCATGAAGCCGGACCGGGTGGTGGTGGGCACCGACAGCGATCGCGCGGCAGAGCTGCTGCGGGCGTTATATGAGCCCTTCACGCGCAACCGCGAGCGCATGATCGTCATGGACGTCAAATCGGCCGAGCTGACCAAGTACGCGGCGAATGCCATGCTGGCAACCAAAATCAGCTTCATGAACGAGTTGGCCAATCTCGCCGAACGCTTCGGCGCCGACATCGAATCGGTGCGTGTCGGCTTGGGTTCCGATCCGCGCATCGGGTATGCCTTCATTTATCCCGGGGTGGGGTACGGCGGGTCGTGCTTCCCCAAGGACGTTCAGGCGCTGCAGCGTTCCGCCCAAGAAGTGGGCTATGACGCCAGCATTCTCGCGGCGGTCGAAAGCGTCAACCATCGCCAGAAGCAGGTCCTGTTTCATAAGATCAAGGCGCATTTCGGCGATTTGCGCGGCAAGACCCTGGCGATCTGGGGATTGGCATTCAAGCCCAATACCGATGATATGCGCGAGGCGGCAAGCCGGGTCTTGATCGAGTCGCTGTGGGCCGCGGGCGCGAAGGTGCGCGCGTACGATCCGGTCGCCATGCCGGAGTGCCGGCGGATCTATGGCGAGCGCGCCGACCTGACGCTCTGCAAGACCGGTCCCGAAGCGCTGCAGGGTGCCGATGCCCTGGCCATCGTGACCGAGTGGCGCGAGTTCAGAAGTCCGGATTTCGACCACATCAAGGCCACGCTGCGTTCCCCGGCCATCTTCGACGGGCGCAACCTCTACGACCCGGAACAGATGCAGAAGGCGGGTTTTGATTACTATGCGATCGGTAGAGGAAAGCTCTCAACGTGAGTCAATCGTGAGCGCCGTGATCCCGGTGATTCTCTCCGGCGGGGCCGGCACCCGGCTGTGGCCGTTGTCCCGGGAGATGTATCCGAAACAACTGCTGGCCCTCACCGGCAAGCAGACCATGCTGCAAGACACCGCAGCGCGCCTGGCAAGCGTTACCGGTGCGGTTGCGCCGATCGTCGTGTGCAACGAAGCGCATCGCTTCACCGTGGCTGAACAGCTGCGCGCGATGGAGATGCCGGCCTCGGCGATCCTGCTCGAGCCCTCGGGCCGCAACACCGCACCGGCGGTGGCGCTCGCGGCGCTCAAGGCGCTCGATATCCATGCGGACGCGACGCTCATCGTCGCGCCGGCGGATCACGTCATCCGTGATGCGCGCAAGTTCGCTCAGGCCGCCGACATCGCCGTTTCGCTGGCCCAGGAGAACAAGCTGGTCACCTTCGGAATCGTGGCGCATGCGCCTGAAACCGGCTACGGCTACATTCGGCGCGGAGAGGGCGCGGGACCCGCTTATCCGGTGGCTCAATTCACCGAGAAGCCGCCGCTCGATCTCGCGGTGCAGTTCGTTGCGAGCGGCGATTATTATTGGAACAGCGGCATGTTCGTGTTCAAGGCAAGCCGTTATCTGTCCGAATTGCGCAATTTCGCGCCGGATATTCTCGAGGCCTGCACGGCGGCATACCAGGCTGCCAAAGCGGATTTGGATTTCCTGCGCATCGACAAGGCCGCGTTCATCAAGTGCCGCAGCGAGTCGATCGACTACGCCGTGATGGAGAAGACCCGGGATGCCGTGGTGTTGGCGATCGATGTCGGGTGGAGCGATGTCGGATCGTGGTCCTCGCTGTTCGATGCGCTGCCCGCGGATGAAGAGGGCAATGTTCTGCTGGGCGATGTCCTGACCCACGACACACACGATTGCTACGTCCACTCGACCAGCCGTTTGGTCGCCGCGGTCGGCATGGAAGATCACATCATCGTCGAGACCAAAGACGCGATCATGGTGGCGCCCAAGGATCGTGTGCAGGACGTGAAGGATCTGGTGGCCAAAATTAAAAAATCCGGCCGTCCCGAGTCCGCGCTGCATCGCGAGGTGTTCCGGCCCTGGGGCAGCTACGACAGCATCGACAGCGGCGATCGCTTCCAGGTCAAACGCCTCTCGGTCAAGCCCGGCGCCGTGCTATCGCTGCAAATGCACCACCACCGGGCGGAACATTGGATTGTCGTTCAGGGCACCGCGCGCATCACGCGCAATGACGAGACATTTTTGCTGGCGGAGAATGAATCCACCTACATTCCCGTGGGCGCCACGCATCGCATCGAAAATCCGGGCAAGGTGCCGCTGCATATCATCGAGGTGCAGTCCGGCTCCTATTTGGGCGAAGACGACATCGTGCGCTTCGAAGATAACTACGGCCGCAAGGGCACCAGCACGTGACCCCGATCACGTGTTTCAAGGCTTACGATTTACGCGGCCGAATCCCCACCGAACTCAATGACGAGGTGGCCTATCGCGTGGCGCGCGGCTATGCGCAATTTCTTCGGCCGAAGAGAATCGTTGTCGGCCGCGACATCCGCCTAAGCAGCTCGAGTCTCATGGACGCGGTGTGCCGCGGTTTGACCGACAGCGGCGTCGATGTGTACGACATCGGCGTATGCGGCACCGAGGGCGTGTACTTTGCCACCTTCGACGGCGGCTACGATGGCGGCATCATGATCACCGCCAGCCACAACCCGCCCGATTACAACGGCATGAAATTCGTGCGCGAGGAGTCCAAGCCCATCAGCGGCGACAACGGGTTGGCGGAGATTCGCGCCTTCGCCGAGCGCGGCGAGTTTGAAAGCCCGAAGCGCCGTGGTGAACGGCATCGGATCGATACCACGGACGCTTATATCGAGCACCTGCTGTCCTACGTTGACGTATCGAAGCTTAAACCGTTGAAGATTGTCGTGAACGCCGGCAACGGCGGCGCCGGGCTCATCATCGACCAACTCGAGCCCCATCTGCCGTTCAAATTCATCAAGCTTCATCACCTGGCCGACGGCCACTTTCCGAATGGCGTTCCGAATCCCATGCTCGAGGAGAATCGTAAACCGACCGTGGCGGCGATTCGCGCGCACGGCGCGGATTTCGGCATCGCCTGGGATGGGGACTTCGACCGCTGTTTCCTGTTCGATGAACTGGGCGGTTTCATCGAGGGGTACTACATTGTCGGATTGCTGGCATCGATACTGCTGCGCGGTCAACCCGGCGGCAAAGTGGTGCACGACCCCCGCTTGACCTGGAACACCATCGAAATCGTCGAGTCGAGCGGCGGGGCCGCGGTGCTGTCCAAATCCGGCCATGCCTTCATCAAACAACGCATGCGCGAGGTCGACGGCGTGTATGGCGGCGAGATGAGCGCGCATCATTATTTCCGCCGCTTTGCGTATTGCGACAGCGGCATGATCCCCTGGTTGGTGGTCGCGCAAATCCTGTCCGAGGGCGGTCGAAGCCTGTCGAGTCTGGTGGGCGAGCGCATCGGCCGATTTCCGGTGAGCGGCGAACTCAACTATCGAATTCCCGACGCCACGGCGGCGATTTCCGTGTTTGAGCGGCGCTACGCGGCGCAGGCTTTAGGCGTGGATCGCACCGACGGCCTGTCCTTTGAATTTCCAGAATGGCGCTTCAATCTGCGCACCTCGAATACCGAGCCCTTGATCCGCCTGAACGTCGAGGCACGCGGTTCGGTGCAACTCATGCAAGCGAAAACGGCCGAATTGCTGGATCTGTTGAAATCGCACGGCGCGGTGGCCGCCGATCACTGATATGTCTACGCCCAAACTCAGCGTCGTGATTCCGGTCTACAACGAGGAAGCGGTGCTGCCGACTTTGTTCGCGCGCCTCTATCCCGCGCTCGATGCATTGCAAATCCCCTTCGAGATCGTGTACGTCAACGATGGCAGCAAGGATAAATCGGTCGCGCTGCTGCGCCGGCAATTCCAGGCCCGTCCGCATGAAACGCGTGTGGTGCTGTTTCACGCCAACTTCGGCCAGCATTCCGCCGTCATGGCCGGGCTCGCGTACGCGCGCGGCGAGTATGTGGTGACGCTGGATGCGGATTTGCAGAATCCGCCGGAAGAGATCGGCAAACTGGTCAGCAAGCTCGACCAGGGCTTCGACTACGTCGGCACGATCCGCCAACAGCGGCAGGACTCGCTCTGGCGGCGCACTTTTTCGAAGGCCATCAACAAGATTCGCGAATGGATCACCCCGGTGCGGATCACCGATCAGGGCTGCATGATGCGCGGCTACGCCCGTTCCGTCGTGACCGCGCTCAATCAGACGCGCG
>Ga0307474_10000190_pt1 | contig 44296 bp, 29 predicted proteins | sample atmos_gasesECM1C_2_FD_203312 | JGI IMG/M metagenome (GOLD analysis project Ga0307474, IMG submission 203312) | Hardwood forest soil microbial communities from Morgan-Monroe State Forest, Indiana, United States - atmos_gasesECM1C_05 | ecosystem: Environmental > Terrestrial > Soil > Temperate... | reverse complement strand
AGACAGCAGCCGTGTAGACGGCGACAACAATGGTGTTTCCCCACCGGTGTTCCGACGCACGCGACACGCCCACCATTGCAAGAGGGACAGCCAATGAGACCGCCAGATAGGCAGTCGCACCATGCAGTGCTTGGCACACCGTGTATTCGGTGATGAGGAAGCAGCCGTGCATGACGATGATCCCACCGACGTAAAGAAAAAGTCGGCGGAACTTCGCTCGTGAATCGCCTTGGGATCGGTTCATGAAACCACCAATCAGAATCAAGGTGCCAATATCGATGGCGATCGACCCACTCAACAGCAATACGTGAGGCGGACTGAGGATGGTGACATCGAGACCGTATGCGTTATGCCACCAGTTGTCGAAGGGAGCGGATGTGATCATGGCGAATCCACCCCAAGCAGCAATGAAAGCTCCGATCGGTCCGCGAAAGCCCCACATCTTTACGCTTGCCGCTCTGCGTTGAACCGCCGTCGAGCTATGGCCAAACGTCGTGGAAAGTATCAGGAATGCTGAAGTAAGGCCCCCCAGCACTCCACAGAACTGGATGGCCAAGTGGGCCGGGGTCCAGAATGTATCTCGTCCAATGGACTGGTGCCAGGCGACGTCCCAGTACGCTCCAATCATGTCCGAGGTTATGGCCACAACCATGCACCAGATCGCGGCGGGTATGTGGATGATACCGGTCGCTTTTGGCGCCGGAATGATGATGGAAACTGGCTGGCTCGTGTCTGGTACACAGACATCACCGCTTTGCTCCACCGCGGCCCGCGTGGTAATTTCTGCATTCATGGAGTGTCCTCAGATGTGGGTTGACCATGATTCATGGACCAAGTCGGAGTCCTTAGGAAACGCTGAAAATCTCCTGAAAAAGTTCTGAACCGCCATGTTCAAGCAGCCGCGACACTTACTCGAGTTCGGCAAGTTTCGCTTAGATCGCGCTGAACGTTTCCTCTACTAGGATGGCGCGACCGTTCCGCTTTCTCCGAGGCTTGTCGACACCCTGCTGGTTCTGCTGGAGAACCGGGGCCACGTTGTGGAGAAGAACGACTTAGTGCAGAAGGTCTGGAACGATGTCGCGGTCGAAGAGAACAACCTCACCCAGAGCATCTCAGCTTTGCGCAAGGTTCTGGGGGACAACCTCGACGGCCCGAAATTCATCGAGACCATCCCCAAGCGAGGTGATCGCTTTGTCGCTCCGGTCAGGGAGGTCTCGGAGGAAGAACTCGGAAACGACCCGCCCTCTGGCAGCGGCAGAGAACACCGGGGAATAGGGTTCCCTGCCGGAGGGGGTACACAAGAGCGTTCACGACGAATCGGTCCAGCAATCGTGCTTGGAACCATGCTCCTCGTGTTGGCGGGATTGGCCGTGATGTGGCGCTCCTGGACCCACTGGGGAAGACAGCTACAATTCAAGGAGACGCAACTCACAACGAACTCTTCAGAAGCCTCCCTGATCGCCGCTGCAATATCGCCGGACGGGAAGTACTTAGCGTACGCCGACAGTGCGGGACTCTAGGTACGAGTGAATAGAACCGGAGAGATGCATCCTATCTCTGTTCCCCCGGCTTCCGTCATCGGTGGGCAACGCACAGATTTTCAACTGGCGGAACCATGACTATGGATTGGACTCCTCCGCGTCGTCAAGAACAGAGACGAGGATGAAGACACGAAGTCACCATCCGAAAGCAACAAGACTAACGACGGCAACAAACCGTCAGCTCCCGCTGCAAAGCCACCTGGAAAAGAGTAAGAATCTCTCTCCTCATTTTCACCCTCATTTTCCTCATTTTCACCCTCAGTTGACCCCCAGAAAAACTTATGACAGACTGACGCCGGAACGCAGCTATGCCTCGTGGCGCCACCAGTCTTTACGGCCCTCCTCAGCGCTCCATGGCTGCCGCGCTTTTGCTTGTTTGTCTGCTTCCCGCGACTGCCGTGGGTCAAGCGCAGGGCAGCTTTGGCCATCCCGACGAATCGAGAATTGTTCTCCGCACCGCCCCGAACACTGGCATCGTTACCTTCAAAGTTTTCGCGGAGCGTAATAGCGCTCACCTTGATCGACAGGCGCTCGTGAAGCTCGTGAACCTGTCGAATCAAACCGCCACGTGGCAGCCGACCAGCGACAACTCCGAAAGTGTGTTTACCGATATCCCCTACGGCGACTACGACGCCCAGGTAAGCGCTGTCGGCTACCTGAGTTCGCATCAGGATCTGAAAATCATCTCGATTCGGAGCAGGCTGCAATTCGATATTGTCCTTCGGCGCGATCCTACCGCCATCAACCTGGACTTGGGTGACGCCGTCATGTCGCCGAAAGCCCGGAAAGGGACCAAGCGCGCCATTTCGGCTCTCAAGTCGGGAAATCTCAAAGAGGCGCAGAAGCAACTGGACGAGGCTTTCAAGTCGGCGCCCTCGAGCCCGGAACTCAATTTCTTGCTGGGATATTTGTACTTCCAAAAGAAGGACTTCTCCCAGGCAGGAACTTACCTCAACACAGCCACGAATCTTAATCCCCGCAATGCCCAGGCCCTCACGCTCTTAGGCAGGGCCGGTCTGGAACGGCAGGACTATCCGACCGCGAGATCGGCCCTAGAGCAGGCGGTGCTCAGCGATCGAGAAAACTGGATACCGCATAACTTGCTCGCCGATACCTATCTCCACCAGAAAGACTACGGCAAGGCACGGGACGAGGCCCAGGTCGCGATTGCGAAAGGCAAGAATGCTGCCGGTCCGGCGCAGCTGGTTCTGGGAGAGGCACTGGTGAATCTGGGACAGGAGCAGGAAGGTGTGCAGGCACTGAATGCCTTCCTACAAGAGTCGCCGCAACCCCCGATCGCCGAGCAAGTTCGCAACCTGATCGCCGAGATCAACGAGCACGGCTCCAATCCTGCGCCCGCGGAAGTTGCCGCCCAAACCACCGCCCGACTTTCAGGCGTCGATCCTCTCCTGGCTCTTCCCACGCCACGTCTTTCGGTGAAGGCCTGGCAGCCGCCTGGCGTTGACGAAATCAAACTGTCACTGGCACCCGGCGTCGTCCTGTCCATCGGAGAGAGTAGTCGAGGAATCGGGAAAACGTGTGCAGGAGTTGGTGGAAGACGTTGCCCGCTTTGCCGCGATTGAAGATTTATTTCATCAGGCTCTCGATGAATACGGCACTCCCGTGCGCACCGAAACCCGCAAGTTCAACTATGTGGCTTCGATCTCGGAGCCGCAGCCAGGATTTCTTTCGGTCGACGAGTTTCGCGCCGAGAAGCTTTCCCTGTCGGGCTATCCCGACAAGATTGCCAGCACCGGATTTGCCGCGCTGGCGCTCGTCTTCCACCCTCACCTGCGCGACAGCTTTGAAATGGTGTGCGAGGGCCTCGGCGACTGGCATGGACAGGCGAGCTGGCTCGTCCACTTCCGGCAGCGCGATGACCGCCCTAACCACATGCACAGCTACAAGGTCGGAAACCAGATACACGCGGTGAAACTGAAAGGACGAGCATGGATTACCGCCGACAAGTTCCAGATCGTCCGCATCGAGGCAGAGATGGTCAATCCCATGCCGGAAATCCAGCTTCTGAGCGAGTACCAGGTCGTCGAGTACGGACCGATCCCATTCCAGAAGAAGAACACGACGCTCTGGTTGCCCAAGAGTGCGGAGATTTACTTCGATTTCCGCAAGCACCGCTACTACCGCCGGCACAGTTTCGATCACTACATGCTGTATTCGGTGGACTCCGACGAGAAGCGGAAAGAACCCGCCACAAAGCCGGTAAGCCAGACAACGGACGGCGACAATAAATCGTAGGCCTTGAAATAACTTTACAATCGTCGGCGCTCCGCGCCCTTCGGGCGCCTGTATAATCGCCGCTTTGCTTTCCTCAGGAGCGCCTCTCATGCAGAAATTTCCGCGAGTCTTCCCTCTTTCGGTTGTGATTCTGCTGCTGGCTTCAGCCAGTTGGTCTCAGGACAAAGTCGATCTCGAAGCCATCTCGCATATTCGCTATGAGGGATTCCACAATTCCAAAGTCATGGACTTCGCTTCCGGGTTAATGGACTCGATCGGCGAGCGTCTCACCGGGTCGCCGAACATGAAGCGCGCCAACGAGTGGACCCGCGATCAGCTCACCGCCATGGGCCTGAGCAACGCTCACCTTGAAGCATGGGGACCGTTCGGTCGCGGTTGGGCGAATCAGTACGTGAATGCCCGCATGACCTCACCCGACATTGTTCCGCTCATCGTCTACGCGAAAGCCTGGACTCCCGGCACCAACGGCGTCGTCACCGGCAAGTGCATTCGGGCAACGATTGAAGACAAGAAAGACTTCGATAAATATCGTGGCAAGCTCGCGGGCATGATCGTGATCTTCGGTCCCGATGCCGAGGTGAAGCCCATCGCCGAGGCCCCCTACAAACGTTACACCGATGAGGACCTCGCCAAGACCGGCGAGTATCAGATTCCCGGAGAACGTCCGCCGTTTCGCCTGGCCGACCTCATGCGGCGCCAGCAGTTCATCAAAGACTTGAACCAGTTCTTCGCCGACGAAAAAGTTCTGGCCGTGGTCGACCACAGCCGTGGTACGTCGGGCGGCGGCACCGTGTTTGTACAATCAGGCGGGTCCTACAAAATTGGCGAAACCACCACCGTCCCGCAACTCACCATGGCATCGGAACACTGGAGCCGCATTGCCCGTCTCCTCCAGCAAAAAAAAGACGTCACACTTGAATTGAATGCCGTCAACACTTTCTACGACGATGACCCGATGCAATACGACACGATCGCCGAAATTCCGGGCACCGAGAAGAAAGACGAACTGGTCATGCTGGGCGCGCACCTCGACTCCTGGCATGCGGGCACCGGCGCGACTGACAACGGCGCGGGCACCATCGTCATGATGGAGGCGGTGCGCATCCTGAAGGCCCTCGACATCAAGCCCCGGCGCACGATTCGCATCGGCCTGTGGAGCGGCGAGGAACAGGGATTGCTAGGTTCCCAGCACTACGTCGAGCAGCACTTCGGCTCGCGCCCTCCGATCGACGATCCCAGCATGAAGGGCATGCCCACACTCACACGGCGCGAGGCGGGCCCGGTCACGGTCAAACCGGAGCAGGCGAAAGTGTCGGCCTACTTCAATGTGGACAACGGCACCGGCAAAATCCGCGGCGTCTACCTACAGGAAAACGAAGCCGTTGCCCCCATCTTCGAGGCCTGGATGGAACCCTTCAAGGACCTCGGCATGACGACGCTGACCATGCGTAACACCGGCGGCACCGACCATCTCTCCTTCGACGCCGTCGGCATCCCGGGATTTCAATTCATCCAGGACCCGATTGAGTACGAGACGCGCACCCACCACTCCAACATGGATGTGTACGACCGGTTGCAACCGGACGATCTGAAACAAATCTCCGTCATCGTAGCCAGCTTCGTTTACGAGGCAGCCATGCGCGACCAGATGCTTCCGCGCAAGCCCATCGAGAAGCCGCTTCCCCGCGAACCGGAGAAGAAGGAAGATCCGTAGCGGTAAGGATCGCCCGATCCAATGCGCGGTGTCATGATCCGGCACCGCGCATCTTCATCTTAGAACCGAAACGCCAGACCGACCGAGGGTTCTGCTGTGTGGGTAAGGGAATTCGTAACCAGCCCGCCAAAGTCGGGCGTTTTGTAGACGAGACCGCGGTACTCAGCCCGCAGAGCGATCCTCCTCAGAATGGCATAGTTCACGCCCCCACCGTAGACAAACACTCCTTTGGCTTGCGTCTGCGACGTCGCTCCGATATAAGCCTGGTTGCCGATTGGATCAAACACCAGCGCTCCACCGTCGGCGAGGACGTAGGGCCTCAGCCTCCGCTTGGCAAAAGGCGGAAGACCCAGAACTAAGCCACCAGTCGCCTGGTGAACATTGGATTGATTCCTGAAGGCGCCAGACCCCAAAAGATATTTCTGCGTATTGCGATCCCAGCCATACACCGCTTCGACCGACAGCCAGCGATTCAAGTGATATCGGTAGCCGGCCAGAAAGCCTCCGGTCTCAGTAGCGCTGTACAAGGTCCCATTCCCGCTGGTTCCTGTGGTGAAGAAACCGGTCCCCTGCAGACTGACCTCCGACCGGCTTTCCTGGGCTGCGGCGGACACAGCCAGTAAGAGGATTGTGCTCGCTGCGAAAACAAAAGCTCGACACATGACTCGTACTCTCCTTCAGTTTGTTGGCTTGCGCTGCGATGGAATAATTAGAGTGAGGCGAATCGGGCGGCGCTTGTGAGCGGCGTACGCTTCGACTCCAAATAAATGATTAGGGTCACTGCTTCTGATGCGTGACTTTTTCGGCACCGTTGTATTTCGCAGCCCGCATTTTTGTCATGCAGGAGTAAAGATTTTTAAAAGTTTGTAATGAATCTGTTCATGCAGATGTGCGATCGTAAGAAGCAGGATTTCTGAATCCTGGATATGGGGGCTCGTTCAAACTAGAAAGAGTGATGCAAGGAATGTCTGGATCTATGTTCTCGCCGCAACCGATCGGATACGTACGAAGTCCGTACAAGAAATCGCAGGAAATACCGAAGGGATTTGGTGCCAAGCACGAGGCCGAGGGCGTGCTTGACATACTGCCCGAATTCGAAACCGGGCTCACAGACATCGAGGGCTTTTCTCACCTGTTCGTTCTCTGGGTCTTCGACCGCTCAGAGGGATTCGAGTTGCTCGGCATTCCCCCAATCGACGATCGGCCGCACGGAGTTTTTGCGACGCGGTCGCCAAGACGTCCGAACCCGATCGGGCTCACCGTTGTCGAACTGTTGGGCCGCGAAGGCAAAGGGTTGCGTGTCCGCGGCGTCGACATGCTGGATGGTACCCCGATTCTCGATATCAAGCCCTACCTGTCGAGCATTCCGCCGGAGAAGTTGCTGCGAGGCTGGATGGCGGAGGCCGAAATTCGGCGAGCGAAATAGCCGAGGCGAAACCACTTTGACTACGAGTCACTTTCTCCAACCTGGAATCAAACTTCAGCACGGGATGAGCTGGAGCGGGTGGAGCGGGTGTTTTCCCTTGACACTCTGAAGCTCACCAGCGAGAATTGCCGACGGACGGGCTTCGTGGGGCTTGTTCCCTCCAAGTAGTTTCACAGTTCTCGGCCAACATTGTTGACCATCGAATGTTCGCTCCTCCCCCTGAGGACGCGGTGCAGCGGTATGGGTTGCCGCGTGTGTGTTTCGGACAAATTCAAGGAGTGAACGTTATGCATCGCAGGAATCTTACTTTTTTTGCGCTGGCAGTTTTATTGACCGGCTTTCACTTTGCGGTGCAAGCTTCCGCCCAGTCTTTCAACCTTCCGGCCGGTGGGTTTACGGCAACGAATGTGTGCGCGAACAGCAGCACTCCAGCGGCCGCGTGCCAAGTGTTGACCAACGGCTCTCCGAATCAACCGCAGGTCGCGAGCGGCGGCGTTTTGCGCTTGACCACGGCTGCCCAGAACCAGCACGGCTCCGCTTGGTTCAAGGTCCAACAGCCCCTTTCAACCGGATTCACCACCGCATTTCAGTTTCAGATATCCAGAACCAACTCGTGTTTCTCCTGCAGTTTTCCGGCCGACGGATTGGCTCTGGTGATTCAGAACGATCCCGCGGGCACCGGAGCCATCGGCTACACCGGGAACGGCGAGAACATGGCGTACGGTAATAACGACGTCTCTACCGCCAGCGGTCCCGGGGCCGCGATCCTGAACAGCCTCGCGATCGAACTGGATACCTTCCAAAACACAAATTACAGCGATCCCAACGGCAACCACATCGCGGTGCAGAGCTGCGGACCCAACAACTCCAGCACGCTCACCCCGAATAGCGCAGATCACAACTATGCCTGCCCGGATGGCAACTTGGCGAAACTGGCGCTGCAAAGCCTGCCGGCCGGGATGTCGCTGACCGACGGGCTCACCCACACCATCACCCTAAACTACCTTCCGCCGGGAACCTGCACTAGCGCCTGCAACAACCTGAGCGTTTACTTTGACAGCACCCTGATCCTGCAGACGACCGTGGACATCACCAAGCAACTCAACCTGACCGGCGGCAGCAGCGCCTACCTCGGCTTCACCGCGGCAACCGGCGCTTTCGTAGAGAACAACGATATTGTGAGCTGGTCGTTCAGCCAGTGGCCGCTCGCTCCGATTACGATCACCCAACCGGTGCAGCCCACGGTGACGAACTTCAATTACACCACCAATCTGAGCGCAATCACGGATTACTCGCAGAGTGGGCTGCCGGCCAGTTCGTTTCAAGGCTTGTTCATGCAGGGAACCGTCACCGCCATTACCGACCAGCAGTTTGCCGACCTGGTGGCCAATACCCCTTTTCAAGGCAGCACATGTCAGCATCAGGACACGGGTAACGGCACTTTCTCCTGCGTAACGACGACCGATCTGTGCACCACTCCCACGAATTCCGTGCCGGCGGGCGCAAACTGTTTGAGCACGGGGACGACTCCACTTATCGCCGTCTCGAATACGTACAACTTGGATCCCGCCCAGAAGCCAGTTATTGCGCCGGGTTACATCATGGGCAAAGATAACGCCCTGAGTTGCGGAGCCAGCGCCGACAACACCTGCAAAGGGCTGGTCAGCATTTTCACCGCGATCAATGGCGACAAGATGACCAGCAGCGGGGGCACGAACAACTTCAATTCTGTCCTCATTCCGATTCTTGGCGGGGTTCAGCCGAGTACGAGCATCTCTACGAATCCGACCCTGAACGCCGGCTGGACCAACGGGAATGTAAGCGTCAATTTCAGTGGCACAGAGATTGTCCCCAGCAACAACACGAGCGCCCCGTCGACGCTGCCGACGGTGACTTCGATCAAGTACGTGGTCACGGGAGCGAATGTACCGTCCCCGGCCTCGGGCACAATCGCGGGTGCGACCGGTTCAATCAACGTGCCTGTGACCATGGAAGGCACAACCACGATTAGCTATGCGGCAACGGACAGCTCAAACGTCGTAGAAACCGTGGTCACGAACAGTGGCAATAACGTAAGCACTTCAAGGCCAAGCTTCACCATCAAAGTGGACCTGACACCTCCCACCCTCACATGCACTCCTCCAGCACCCGCCTGGCAGGCCACCGACGTCATCGTGCCCTGCACCGCGAGCGACAGCGGTTCAGGAGTAGTGGGCCCTAGGTCGTTCAATGTTCAAACGAATGTTCCTTCCGGCACGGAAACGAGCAGTGCGACAATTCCGCCGGTCACGGTTAAAGATATCGCGGGAAACACCTCTGCCCCTCAGCCGGCACAGGGCTCGTTCGGCCCATTCGAAGTCGACAAGGCTGCGCCGGTGATCAACACGCCGACGATTTCGCCGGGGTCACCGACCTTCGGCCAGCCCGTGACAGCGACCTACAGCTGCACTGACGGGGGATCCGGCGTCGTACTGTGCGGCCCGGCGGGTTCCCAGCGGATCCCGCCGACCATGAATACCGGCTCCATCATCACTGCCGTCGATGGCACCGTCGGGACACACACCTTCACCGTGAACGCGCAAGACCTGGTCGGCAATGTCAGCCCTGCGAGTACCGTGACTTACACGGTAAGCAAGGCGTCCACGACCACAACCATCACTTCTATATCTCCCAACCCGGTCCTGGCGGGCAAGCCGGCTGCAATCAGCCTGAGCGTGACCGGATCAACAAACGTTACCGCCCCGACCGGGACGGTGACCGTCACAGCCAACACTGGCGAAACTTGCACAGCTGCGGTCTCAGCCGGCGGTTGTTCGCTGACCTTTGCGACCGCAGGAACGCGAACCATATCTGCCAGTTACAGCGGGGATGCGAACTTCCTGGCCAGTACGACCGCCGCCGCAGTTCAGGTTAACGTCACCGATTTCTCCATTACCGCCTCACCCGCGTCCGAGACCATCTCGTCGGGGCACAAAGCCGTGTACCAGATCACTCTGACGCCAATCGCTGGCCTGACCGGATCGGTGAACCTGACCTGCTCGGGCGGCCCGCCGAACTCACTCTGCTCGATCTCCCCTTCCACGGACAACCTGCAGGGAGCAGCGGTGACGTCTACCGTCACTCTAACGCCCAGCAAGAATGTGAACCACGGCACCTTCACCGTGACCTTCACAGGTTCATACGGCAGCGGCGCACTCGTGCACAGCGTGTCGGTCAGCTTGACAGTGAAAGGCGACGACTAAGGCTTCAGACGAAGCCAAGAAAATGGGGGTGAGATCGACTTGATCTCACCGACTTTTCTTAGGGCGAGATTATTGGGTAAGCTGCGCGGTTGCCGCGTAAATAGGTTTTAGGTCGTAACGTTCGGCAAGGTGTTCGGCTCCTTGTTCCTTGCGAATCTCATCGAGCCCCCGTCCAGCCTCGCGATACTGCGAGGCAGATTCCGGAGCGTTGCCGGATAGCCGAAGAGCCTCGCCACACAGGTAGTGGACCCGCGCGACCTCGAGGCGGAGCCCAAGCCTTTCCGCTCTTCCCAAACTCCGCTGCAATTGCTGCCGCGCGGCCGCGTACTCCTTGTTCCTGATCATGGCCTCGCCAAGCAAAACCGATGACACCACGGAAATATATTTCCTGCCCTGAGAATCGGCTTGCTGGGCAAGGGTGCGTAAATCGTTGACTGCGGTCCGAGAACGTCCGTCCTCCACCGCAACCTTGGCCAGATTCAACTTCGAGGTAAACAGCACATCCTTGTCGGCTGCGTGCGACGCCAACCGCGATGCCTGCTCGTAGGAACCTGCCGCCGACTTCAGGTCGCCTTGATAAAAGTACGCGTCGCCCCGCTCGTTCAGAACGCCGGCGAGCAGCGCATCATTTTTCAAACTGCGACCCAGCCCCTCAGCCTCGTCCAGCAACGTTGCCGCTTCATTTCCTCGTCCCGCTCTAGCCAACGATCCAGCAAGATCACTGAGTCCCTGTGCCATCGTGCTGCTCCGGTCCCCGAGATCCCGAAAGGCCTTCACCGAATCCTGTAATGCGCCGATCGCAGGCCCCAACCGGCCCTGATATTCGAAGACCAAACCCATGCTGTGGGACGTCTTGGCCGCACCCGCGTTGTTCCCGGATTTGCGATAAAGCTCCAGGCCACGCATATCCGACGTCATAGCCTGATCGAATTGTCCCAACGATGCGTAGGCCCCTCCCAGATTCTGCAGTGTCTCGGCGACATCGTCCGGTACGTTCAACTTCTCGCGGATTTGCAGGGCTTGTTGCGAGTAGGTGAGTGCGTCCTGGTTCTCACCCTTCTGCGCGTAGGCATCGGCAATATTGTTCAGGCACAAGCCCTGGTAATGCTCGTCCCCGGCGTCCCGCTGAATCTGCAACGATTCCTTGAACACCTCGAGCGCCTTGTCCGGTTGACCGCGATCCAGGTAAAACACGCCAAGATCGATCAGCGTGTCGCCCGCTTCTTTCTTGGCGCCGATCTCCTGTCGGATCTTCAGAGCTTCGTTGTAGGCAGACAAAGCGGCGTCCGATTTTCCAAGCTTCAGTTGCACCTGAGCAATTTCCACCAGACTGGCCGCGACCCCGCGCTTCTGCCCGAGACGTTGGTTGATGGCCATCGAATCCTGATAATTGCGCAGCGCCTCGGCCGGCTTATTCATCAGCTTGTAGGCGATGCCGGTCGCCTGCAGGATGAGGGCCTGCTGCTCCTGGTTGTCTAAGTCGATGGCGATATGCCGCGCACGATCAAGCGGATCGAGGCCCTGCTGCGGATTGCCAGACTTGATTTCCACTCGTCCCATGGCCAGCAGTGCATCCAGGTTTTTACCGTCGGCCTGCAGCACCTTGCCGTAGGAGGTACGCGCCTTGTCCAGGTCGTCCGCGTCCTCGTAGAGGCTGCCCAGCGCGAACAACACATCCAGATTATCGGGGAAACTCTTGGCCAGATTCTCGTAGGCCGTCATCGCTTGCGAGTTGTTCTTAGCCACGCGGGCGAGGCTGGCTTCAATGAAATACTTTTGTGCCAGCGGAAGACCCTGGCTGAGTTCCACCGCGCGCCGCGCCGCTTGCTCCGCATCGGCATCGTAACCCAGAGCGGAGTAGGCCTCGCCGAGTCTCGAATATGCGACAGCAAATAGCGGGTCTTCGTTGGTCGCGGCCAACAGGCGTTTCTGGGCCTCCAGGTTGTTACCCTGGCGCAGAAATTGGATGCCCTCGTTGTAATCGCGGAGTGCTTCCACCGAACTCGAGGTGGGCTTGAACGACTGTGCCTGCAGTTCCTTGACCAGGTCCTGCGAAAGTGAAAGATTCTGCCGGATCTGTTCGGCTAGCCGATCGACCGCCGCCGACAAATCTTTTTGACTCGCCGCTTGCGACTTCACTTGAATGGTGCGATTGTGCTTGCGGTCCTGCAACGTGGCGTCGATCCGAATCTGGTCGCCCAGCCGAGTGTATTGTCCCCAAACCAGAGTGTCGGCATTCGTGAATTCAGCAACGCGTCCCAGAGTCAAAGAGTCCACCGTGGAGTTCGGAGCAATCCTCAGGTCGTGGAAGACCTGTTGCACTCGATCGGGGGAGACGGTTCGCATGCGCGAAGATTGCCCCACGTCAGTGCTCAGCATGTCGGCGAGGCTGGGCCCGAGCCAGTCCCACGACTGGTCGCCCGATTCGTTTTGAAACGGCATCACGGCCAGCGAGAGAGCCGGACCGGCTTTTTCCGCCGCGGGCGAGAAAAGAGCACCGCGATAGACATAGCCGATAATCGCCAGCACCAGTACGCTGACAATGCCCGCCAGCAGCGGCCACGGAATCGTCTGGCCCCAAGGTTTCACATCGGCGTGAAACCCCAAAGTGGCCGCCGCGCGCTTGCCCTGCCACGCGTCAAGATCGCGCAGCATCTCAGTGGCGCTTTGATATCGCAACTTGGGATCCCGCTCCAGACACTTGCTCACGATCCCACTAAGGGCGCCAGGAAGCGTCGAGTCGTGATCAGAAATGGGGATGGCGCGTTCCTGCGTGCGCTTGATCAGGCTGGCCAGCGCACTCTCGGCTCTGTACGGCATCTTGCCGGTGAGCATTTCGTACAGAATCAAACCGGCAGTGAAAAGATCGGAACGCTGGTCCAGATCCTTGGCCAGCGCCTGTTCTGGCGACATATATTCCATGGTGCCGACCAGGGCTCCAACCTGCGTCATCCCGTCGCCTTCCACGGTGCGCGCCAGGCCAAAGTCCATGACTAGAATCCGGCCGCTGTCCTCCCGCATGATATTTTGCGGCTTCAGGTCGCGGTGAATCACGCCCACGTGGTGCGCGGCTTCCAGCGCCTGGCACACGTGTTGCATGATCTCCACCGCTTCTTCCGGAGAAAACTTTTTCTTTTCCTCGATCAGTGCGCGCAGGTCGCGCCCTTCAACGAACTCCATGGTGATGAACTTCACGCCATCAGCATCGCCCAGATCGTAGATGCGGATGACGTTTTTGTGCGTGACCTGGCGGGAGAGTAGAAGTTCTTGTTTGAAGCGAGCAAGGATCGAAGGACTGGAGGACAGTTCCGGCCGGATGAGCTTCAGAGCCACCGGACGGTCCAGTTCGCGGTCCCTGGCCTTGTACACCGCACCCATCCCGCCTTCGCCCAGTAGTTGCAGAATTTCGTAGCGACCGCCGAGTACGTCCCCAGCCTGCAGTAGCGGCCTGCTGACGTTCGCCCGAACAGGCTTGCCTGCGGGAGACGGCGGCGAAAGTCCGTCAATGGGCCCAGCGTCAACAAAGGTAGCGTCGGGATCGACCCACGTGGCTTCCGGATCAGTTGACGCTTTGTGAAGATCGACGGCGGTGGGACTGTCGGAGTCAGACGGAGGTGCGGAACTATCCCCCTTGATAGGTACGCTCACCCCACCCTGCTTGCTGGCGTCCGCCCGATCTCGAGGATTGAGCCCTGGGTCTCGTTTCTCCATTTGTGACGTATCAGAGGGCAGCCAGAAGCGCTCCGCCGCGCCTCCAGACAGAATGGAGAGAAGTATATACCAACGCCCGAGCCTCCTAAGGGGAGGTGCGCAAACGGGACGCGGCGCTCGATTCGGGCGCTTTTGCGAAACTCACTGTCGAAGACGAGGGTGGTACAAACCAAGTTCCAGCCGCGTAGTGGCAGCATGTAAAGCCCGGCACGGAAGTGCCGGGAAGATGGGGGCGTAGAACGACCGGGTCCGCTTAGCGGACGACACGAGTTACCGAAACCAGCGACCCGCTTAGCGCCGCATTGAGCAATGCGCGCGGGTGATGAATGCTGATGCGCTTGCCCACGCTAAAAGGCCCACCGGTCCAACCCGTGTTTACCAGCCACAGGTCAGCCCCGCGCTTCTGGATCTTTTTCTTCAGCAATTCCCGCATAAGCCAGCGGATGGTGCACCATGAACGGCCCGCCACAGCAGGTGCTGCTGTCGAAGGGGTGTGGTTACGATCACTTGTGTTTTTGCCCCGTCGTTTCGCCGTTTTATCGACATACTGGAAACCTCAATGCCGCTATCAGTTGATCGAGCGGGCAAAACTCCTATAGGGTTGTGGTGGGGTTCTCCGTGGACGTCCACCTGATCGACGGTACCTACGAACTGTTCCGGCATTACTACGCCCTACCCTCCGCACGCGATGAGGATGGCCGGGAGGTAGCGGCGGTTCGAGGCGTCCTTGCGTCGGTGCTGGGCATGCTCAAAGGCGGCGCTACGCATATCGCCGTTGCGACCGATCACGTCATCGAGTCGTTTCGCAATGGATTGTGGCCCGGCTACAAGACGGGCGAAGGCGTCGAACCCGACCTGCTGGCGCAATTCCCACTTCTCGAAGAAGTGCTCTCGGCAGCCGGCATTGTCGTCTGGCCGATGGTGGAATTCGAGGCAGACGACGCACTCGCCGCCGCTGCGGTCGCGGCGGCCCGAGACAAACAGGTCGAGCACGTCATCATCTCCACGCCCGACAAGGACCTCGCCCAATGTGTACAAGGTATGCGTATTGTCCAGCTGAATCGCCGCACGGGTGTCACCGTGGATGAGGCTGGCGTGGTCAAGAAGTTCGGCGTCTCGCCCGCCTCGATCCCCGATTACCTGGCCCTGGTTGGCGATGCGGCAGACGGTTATCCGGGACTGCCAGGCTGGGGTGCGAAGTCATCGGCTGCCGTTTTAGCCAAGTTCATTCATCTCGAATCGATCCCTGCGGACAGTCGCGATTGGCACGTGAATGTTGCCAATGCGACCACCCTTGCAGGCACACTGTTCCGCGAACGGGAACACGCACTCCTGTTTCGCACACTCGCCACGCTGCGGACCGATATTGCGTTGTTTGAGGACGTGGACCAGTTGCGGTGGAAAGGCCCCACACCTGCTTTCCCTGCCATCGCGGCACGATTGGATGCGGCCCGCACCGAACCGCGTTCCGCAGCGGGTCGCTCCCGTAATGCACTTAATCTCAGAGCCGCACCCGGGCAATAATCAGAAATCTGCTACCTCGAGTTCCAGGAGAGTACCGAATGTCATCCTCATCTTCCTCCCTCAGAAAGCATGCTGGCCCGGGGCCAGCCAGTGACCAGCCTCCAATCCCCGAACCATCGTTCGCCGAGCGTGCCCGCACCCTGATGCACCTGGGCCGCATCGGCAGCCTCTCAACCCTCTCGCGGAAACAACCGGGATTCCCCTTCGGATCTGTCATGCCCTACGGCCTCGACGATCACGGACGCCCCATCTTCCTGATCAGCACCATGGCCATGCATACGCAGAACCTGCAGGCAGACCCACGTGCCAGTTTGCTGGTGACCCAGGACGACGCCAGTGGCGATCCGCTCGGTGCATCGAGGGTCACGTTAGTGGGAAATGTTCGGACCATACCGAAAGCCGAGGTGCCGGAGTCACGTGACCTCTACTTGGCGCGTTATGCCAACAGTAAATATTGGGTGGACTTTGACGACTTCTCTTTTTACCGCCTCGATGCCGTGGATGTTTACTACGTGGGCGGCTTCGGAGTGATGGGCTGGGTATCGGCATCGGATTACGATCGCGCACACCCCGACCCCCTGGCTGACTCAATGACAGAAATCATCGAGCACATGAATGCCGACCACCAAGATGCCCTCGTCTTGCTCGCTCGAGAATTTGCTTGGGTTGAATCCCAAGAGGCGACCATGACAGCAGTCGACCGCCTCGGTTTTCATATGCGGATGAAGACGCAAGATGGCATGCGGGGCGGCCGCATCGCATTCTTGCGGGAAGTAACGAACGCGGGAGAAACTCGAAAGGTCTTGGTTGAAATGGTGCAACAGGCACGATCACAAGAGAAATAAATGGTTGTGCGTGCGGTCGACTAACCTAAATTTCTTCTTTTGGAGGCTTCTTGGCCGGCTTTTCCAAAATCTCTCCCGCACTGAAGAAGCGCGCTGCGCAAATCAAACTACTCCTGACGGACGTAGACGGAACCATGACGGACGGCGCCGTCACTCTGCTGTCGCAGCCCGACGGCACCGCTTTCGAAATCAAGACCTTTGACGCACACGATGGCCAGGGCCTCACCCTGGCGCACACGGCCGGCCTGCGTACCGGTTGCATCACGGGCCGCGAAAGCGCAGCTCTACTGCGCCGCGCTCACGAAATGAAGATGGAGTTCGTTTATATGAAACAGCCGGTGAAGATGCCGGCCTACGAAGACATCCTCAGGAAGGCTGGGGTACCCGATTCCGCTGTCGCTTATATCGGTGACGATCTTCCAGATATTCCACTCATGCTCCGGGCCGGCCTCGCCGTGGCCGTGGGCAATGCGGTCCCCGAGGTAAAGCGCGCAGCCCACTACACCACGAAAGCCCTGGCCGGACACGGCGCAATCCGCGAGGCCGTAGAACTCGTTCTCAAGTCCAAAGGCAACTGGGAATCGCTGATCGACAAAGCCCGTGCCTGACGCGCTTCCGTAGAGATGTTGCTTCGGACGTCTCTCTCGCCAGCACCGCGGGACTCTCGGATGGTTATGACCGCGACGGCGAGTAAGCCTCTCGCGGCCTCAGTATGAGCAGGCCCAGGTTCAAAATCCCGACAATGACAATCGTGACAATGGTTCGATCCATACCGATGCCGAACGCCGCCTTCAATTCCCCGGCGAAAATCAGCCGCTCTGCGATGCGCAGCACCGCAACCACCACGGCTGGATAAACCAGCCCGCCATAACGCACAGGATCCCTAGTGATGAAGAGCATCATCACCCCGAATGCGACCACGTAGGCGCCGAGAAACTTCGCCAGATAGCTAAACTGCGGATCCACCGTTACGTTCGCGTGCCACAACACGTGGGCACCCCAGGCCGCAGTCGAGCCCGAAACAATTCCGAGTACCCCCATCAGAATGTGGTAAATCCCCATGAAACCAGCGAGTAGCCTGATCCCGGTGTGGCGATTCATAGTGAGCTCCTGAGACTTTAAAATGCTGCTGCAAAATTCCCGCGAATGCTAGTCCCAATTCAAGTGGTGCCCTAAGAGTTACTCCGCCGCCGGGCGGGTCCCCTCGTGAAGATGACAGACTCTTCCGACTTGATAGCGCGATCGCGCTCCAGTAGAGAGCTTGAACCGGCCAGCAGTAATAGCCCCGAGAAAGTCCTGGTCGTAATCAAGCCCAAGAGGAAAGTCATCGCCCCTGGGCGGGATATAAGTCCCGAAGGCGCGGTCCCATACCGCGGTGAAGTTGCCATAGTTGCCCTGAATCGTGGCCCCGTGATGCAGCAGGTGCTCCCGTGGACTGATCAGCAGGAGATTCCGGAACACGGTCTCGGCCCAATCGAAACGCCGCAAAAAGATGGAGTGACTGGCGCTGGCCACGAACGCGAAGGTCAGCAGGAGCGCGGGCACAAGGTGGATAAACGTCGCAATCAGTTGCGGCCGCCCGATCGCGCGGACCATGCCAAAGATCGCCGCGGAGGAACCAGCGTTAATCAAAAAATTGGGCACCACAACGAAAGGACGGGCCGCGATCCCAGGCATCACGTTCGAGACGACCGAAGGCAAGTGGTGGTTTTCGTGCAATCTCCAGAGGAACCCGTGCAACAGAAAGCGGTGGACGAGATAATCGAAAAAAGTACCGGTGCCGAAAGCGCCAAGGAACACCGGGATGGTCCACCTTGCATCCACCTGGGTCATACTCACCTGCGATGCTCGGATCACGTAGTCAGTGAGCCTGCCAATTGTTGGAAGGACAGAAGCTAGCGCGATCTGAATCACGAAATAGACGACACAGGCCCCAGCAACCGCAAACATGAGGACGCCGTATCGCCGTACAACGTGTCGAGTGCCCGTTCTCCGAGCCAATCGCCAATGTTCGTAGAGATCCAGGCAGACGAACCCGATCTGCACGTAGGCGAACAGCCAAAGGAATGTTCGTGCGTTCGACATGAACATCCTAGCCCGCAGGCCCCAAAGCTTCAGCCCCGGCCGCATTCTCGGGGATCAAGTCCACCTTCGCGCGCAACTCGGCGCGCAGGAACCACAGGTTGGTAAATGCCTGGATCCATATCGATCCCGCCGAGATCAACCAGATGTGATGCAAGGTCAGTCCGCGCCACCCTAAGAGCACAAGCACCGGCACGGCAAACACAAATAACCGGATAATCGAACTCACGAATGGCGGACGCGTGTTGCCAAATCCCTGAAAGACACTCGCAGAAGCGAATATCATCCCAGTGGCGAGAAAGGTCCAGGAAATCACTCTCAAATACTCAGCGGCGACCGCCACAACATCGCTCTGCTTAGAGAAGAGACTGACGATCGCATCAGACTTGAACTGGCAGAGAGCAGTCAGCAGCAGCATCACGACGGAAGCGATGCACCCGGCCGCCCAGAAGCTCTGGCGCACGCGCATCGGCCTACTGGCGGAATAATTTTGGCCGACGATGGGAGCGTTCGCCATCCCTACCGCCACTGCCGGCAGAATGAGAGACTGCATCACGCGGGCTCCGATGGCGAACCCGCCCTGCGCCGCAGCGCCGAAATGCCGGATCACCGCATACACGATGATCAGGTAGATTCCGAGGATTCCCAGCTCCGCTCCTGCAGGCAGGCCAATGCGAAACGTTTCTCGCCACAGCGCGAAATCGGGGCGAAAGACGGAAGCGTCAAACGCCAGATATTTTTCTTTCGTGGCGAAATAGGCGAACATCAGGGCCACCCCGATCGCCAGCGCAAAAAACGTGGCCATGGCCGCGCCCTTAACTCCGAACACGCGTCCCGTCCCCCACCCAAAAATCAAGATTGGCGCTAATACCAGGTTGAGCACAACGGTCACCACCAGCACAGCTACCGTCGGCTTGACGACTCCCGCGCCCCGCAAGGCAGCGCCCATAGCAATGAGAGGAAATTCGAGACAGAGAGCGGGAACAAACCAGGCCAGATACGAGGTACCCAGCCGCACCGTTTCCGGACTGGCTGCGAGCGCCGCACAATAGGAGTGGCGAAGCACAAACGCCACCAAGCAAAGCCCACCACCTCCAACGATCGACATCAGGAACGACTGATTGAACACGAACCGGGCACGATCCTGATTCTTCACGCCGGCTGCATGGGAGATAAGCGTCGTTGTCCCCACTCCCATCATCTGCGTCAGAGCCAGCGTCAACGCCATCAGATTGGCGGCCAACCCGACCGCGGCGACTGACTCCTTGCCCAATCGTCCGACCCAGTACATGTCGGCAAGCAGGTAGAGCGCCTGCACCAGCATGCTCGCCATGAGGAAGGCGGACATCCGCACCAGGTTTCCCCACACCGAGCCTTGGGTCAGGTCTTTCAAATAGAATCCTCCACACAGTCCGCTGACGCTAAAGCATGAAGCTCTGGCACGCTATCGCGAACTTGAATCTGCTCGTTCTTGCAGCCGACCATCTCACCACTGGGCTGGGGGGCGTCTTTTTTCCGAAGCGTTCGGCCGGTCTCTACCAGCGTTTGTTTGGAGCTCGCTTCCCCGCCGATTCTCCCGTGGTCGCAGTGCTGCGCCCGTGGGGCGCTCTCGGGGTCTTCGCGGGTCTGGCAGGATTGCTGCCGCTCTATGACCCGGTCCGCTACCGCGCGATTCTCTACGCGCTATTGGTATTGGTCGTGCTCCGGGTTTTTATCCGCCTAAGTTACGATGCCGCCACCCTCCGGTTCTTTGGTCTGTCGTCAAAACGTAACTGCTTCCACATTTACCTCGTGTTGCAATGTGCGGCCATCATTGGCCTGCAGCTAATCTGGTGGTAGCAGCGCTTTCCATGCGCGACAGCAGGCGATTCTCCCCTTCGACGCCGCCGGCTGCACTCCTGTCCAACGCCAGGCTGATTTTAACCAGCACCGGGAACTTCGGGCGCAGCGTCACTTTTGGGTCGAGCACAAGTTTTGTCTCCGGTAGGAGTTCGATTTCCCACTGCCGGAGGATCGTGCCCAGCGCCAGTGCCCCTTCCATAAGCGCGAGGCCTTCTCCGATGCAGCGTCGCGGGCCGAGTCCGAAAGGAAAATATGCGAACTGGTGCGTCTTGTTCCCCGCCAGAAAACGGTCGGGATGAAACTGATCTGGCTCAGAGAAAAAGCGGCCATCCCGGTGCAGCAGGTACTGACTGGCAAAAAGGATCGACCCAGAAGGCGCGCCGTACGACCCAATCGAGCACGGCTCTGTGATGGCACGGCCTAGAACCCAAACCGGCGGGTACAGACGCATAGACTCGGCCAGCGCGCCGCGCGTGAAGGCAATCTGCTCGTATTCCTCGGCGCCGAGTTCATTCTGTCCAGCGACCGCGTTCACTTCGCTGCGAATTTTCGCGACGTGCTCGGGATGTTGCGCCAAAACGAATAGCGCATAAGTCAGCGCATTCGCGATGGTTTCGTGCCCCGCGAGAAGAATAGTGAGACACTCGTCGCGCACCTGGCGGACCGCCTGGGCCCGGCTCCCTTCTGCCAGTTGACGGCGAACGAGCATCGAAAGAAGGTCTTCGCCCTCAGCGCCAGACTTTAACCGCTCGTCGATGAGGCCATACATCAGCCGATCCAGCCGCTGGCGCACTCGTTTCAGACGGCGCATGCCGGGCAAAGGCAGGTTCATCAGATGTTCAGAGAAAGGCACAAATACAAGGTCAACCAGAGACATCAACTCGGTCACAGCCTCGCCGATTTCGCTCGCGTCTTCGACAATCTCCCGATCGAAGAGAGTCTTGCCTAGGATGGCCAGCGTGAGCCGCATCATTTCTTGGTGCAAGTCGATGGTTTCGCCGGGCCGCCATCGATTGCAGGCGCGGCGCGTGTACTCGGACATAACCTGGGCATGGCGCACAATTCGCTCCCGATGAAATGCAGGCTGAATCAGCCGTCGCTGAGTGGCGTGCAGGGGATCTTCGCTGGTCAGCAGGCCCTCGCCCATCACCGCCCGCCCGCGCTGCATAATCGGACCTCGCACATGTTTGGAAGCAAGAACGACGAAAAATTCCTGAACCAGGTTGGGATGGTTCAGAAGAAATGCATGCCTCCAGCCCAGGCGAAAGTGCACGATGTCGCCATAGCGCTGGGCAAGATCCTCGAAGTAAGTGAGCGGCGCGGCGCGAAAAGCCAGTGCCTGGCGAATCCCCAGATACGAACGCGGCCCGGGTGGACTCGGCGACTTCACGCTCCCGCCCCTTGCCATCCCTTGCCCAGCACAAAGCGGCGCCAAATGCAGAGCCAAAGAGACCTCTCCTCAAGAGTCGGGTCGCTGCGCCTGGCGACCACTCGCTGGTGAATCGCAGGCAGCTTACTCCAATGCGCCGCGGGAAACATGTGGTGAGCCGTGTGGTAACCGTTGTTGAGAAGCAGCCAATTCAGCAGGCGCCCAGTGAGATTGCGGGAATGATTGTACTCCGAGCTGAAATCGCAGTCCTGGTGCTGGAGAAGATTGATCGTTACCAGAACCCATTGTGCGAAGAACCACGGTCCCGTGCAGAATTTCAGCGTAGAACGCCAGTCGACGAGCACTAGCAGCAGAAGAAACCCATAAGTAAAGATACGCTCTCGGATGGCTTGACGGTAGAGTTCCGGCCGCGTGTGCCGCCAGGCGTCAAGATCGTTGGGCTTGTTTCGATACATCGCCCTGAGCGAAGCAAAAAAGAACGCCATCAGGTTGAGAAAGTTTGAGCGATAGCCGACCAGCGAGCATCGGACAAAGTCGGCGCCCGTATTGTTGCTGCCATGGTGCAAAACATTGTGCGAAGTGATGATGCCCGACGTGGGATGGGCCGTTAGGACGCTGAGCCACAACTCGAAAGCGCTATTCCATGCCGCACTCCGGAAAGTGGGAGAATGCACGTGGTTGTGCTTCACCACCAGCGCCACCACCGCCAGAATGTAGGTTGGCAGGAGCAGATATGTTCCGCGGGCAATGTCCAGCCACTCGACTGCGAGCAGAACGTTGAACGAAACCAAAAATGCGAGTGTGCGCAGATCAGCTTCATAGCGGAGAGGTCCAAGAAGCGTGGTCGTCTTCCTCATCAGAAGGTAGCCGCCTCCAGATAGGGAACACGGCCGTCGAGACTTCGGTACATGTCTTCGCCGTCTTCAAAAGTCACGCAGAAAAGTCGGCCGGAGAATGGGGTCAGAGAATAGTCGCGCAACACGGGCAAAAGAGAATCACGCTCATGCAAAGCGAGGATGGCATACAGGTATCGACTGCCCACGGCATCGTTGTAAGCCCCGCGAAGGAGCGCCCGAAAGATCTGCACATCGTCTTCGTCCACCGCGATGAAGCTTATGTAGAAGTACGTGACTTCCTGCCCCGGCTTTGGAAACAAGGGCGCTCCTGTAATCGGCCGCAGAATATTTGCTAGCGGAACCAGATATCGCAGCCGTCGCCCGTAGCCGGCAAGTCGTGTTTGTTTGAACCCGCTCTGGTCCCAACATCCGAGCACTCCAATAACCCGACTCCCTCGGACAGCGACGTAGAAGTCTGTGATGCTGAAGTCGCGCCACTGAGTCTGGAACATAGCAACGGTATGGACGGGCGCGAATTGGCGGCGCGAATTGTTACGGTTAAGACATTCCACGATCTCTGGCAGCAGTTCCTGGGATCCTCGCAAGATTTCACAACCGGCGTGGATCGGCGGCTTGGCGCGGCGAATATTGATGCCCGGGGAGTCGACCAATCCCATGTCGTGGTATTGCGGCAAACCTGCGCGCCCGCTGGCGATCGTCGTAAGCGCAGCGTGATTTCCACTGAAGATCATGGTCGTATACAGGCGAGCACCATGATCTTCATGAAGCTGCCGGAGAAAGCGATAGCCACGCGCGATGAGAGTCCCGCCGCGGTAGCGTTCGTCAAGACGCAAGTCGGCGAGGTAGCCCAACGGCATGGGGCGACCGTTCACAAATGCAGAAGAAACGGAGCGCGTGCCCAGACCTATGACGCTCCCCGTACGGAGATCGCGGCCGATGCCCACCTGAAAAAAATCTCCGCGCACACCGCAGGAGTCAAAGAAACTGGGCTCGCGCTCGAAAGTAACGCTGATCGAGCCGGGAATCGAACTGCGCCGCAGCAATCCGCGGAGTTCGGCGTCATCGGCCTCATTTGCCAACTCGATAGCAAAGCGCGACTTTGGCGGCAGTGACTCTGACGAAGGTGAGTTTGGCCAAGCCAAGTTTGAACAAGGAACAACGGGCGCAATCATGCGCAAACCTCAGCCGTGTCGGAGTCCACATAGCTCCCGCAGAAGACCTCTTCCCACCCGCTATGCTTATCGAGAGCCGTCATTTTGACGCTCCCCGCGCGCTGTCCGAGTGCTTCGCAATGCTTCAGGTACGCCTCCCGCGCTCCCTGCTGGATCATGAACACTCGCGGCACAGCCAGTTGTCCAAGTCTGCGGCAGTATGCGTAATGCGGATTTGCCCGCATCTTTTCATCAAGACGGGAGGCGAGTTCGGTCTCACAATGTCCGCTTTCGAGAAAGAGAATGTAACCCGGAATGCCGCGGTCGCAGGGCGCTACCATCGCGAATGCCGCAGACCGGCAACACTCGAACTCTTCGAGAACCTGAGCCACAAAAAGGGCGTTGAGCTTTTCTCCTCGGAGGTCGCTCACGCAATCGTCTTTACCGATGAATTCCAGAACCGGGGTCCGTTCGGCGAATCCGGTCACGCGAACCCGGTCTCCGAGTTGGTATCGCCAGAAACCTCCCCCAGTGGTAAGGACGACAGAGTATTCGGCCCCCCGCTCCAGTTCTGAGAGGAGGTGGCAGCCACCAGACTCCAAATCGAGGAATTCCAGAAAGTGCGAGGTGACAGCCGCCACGCAGCCTTTGTATCTCTCGATCGGGATCGAGACCACCCCTTCCGTGGCCAGCAGCCCTTTGCCCTGAATGGCAACTCCGGGAAAGCCCCGCTGGATTTCACTCTTCACTGCAGCGGAAGCTGCGGAAGTCCAGCAACTGATGAGCTCAAGCCGCGGCCAGAGCACCTCAGCCTCGATTCGACCTCGGCCCAGCATAGCTCGCAGGTTTCCAGCCTGGCTGGCATCGCGCTTCAATAAGTTCGTGATTCGTGGGGGCAACGCGCGGCCCACGCCAACTTTGTCCGCGAGCAAATCGCGGACCAGGCGCTCGCCGTGCAACTCCAGTTGCTTCAGAAGAATTTGGAGAAAGCTCGGATTCCACACGGAAATGAAAGTCAACGACCGGGCCTGCAGCAGAAACCGCAGAGTGAGATAGACGCAGTTGTCGAACCCAGGCACACTCGCCAGTTCCGCGGGAACCGCCAAGGTCTTTTCGAGAAGCCACCGGTGCAGAGGCCCGAAGTACTCAGCGTCGCTCTCGAACCCAACGGGAGTGCCGCCTTGCGTACGCTCCTGTTCTCGGGACAACGGAGTCACCAGCCAATACGCACAACCGCATGCTAACCCCGGAAACGAGTGGTAGAGGTCGGTGATCCAAGCACCTAAGGCGGCGTGAAACTGCGCTCGCAAGGTGCGCGTATACGGGACGTACTTGGCCGCGCTAACAGAGCCGCTGCTTTTTTCGAACATGAGCAAAGGTTCGCTGGTGAGGACTCCGCCTTCGCCCGCCTTCATGCGCTCCACCCAGCCCGAGATATCGTCGTAAGAGACGATGGGGACCCGTTCCTGGTACTCGCCAACGCTACGGATCGTGGCAAACCTGTGCTGCACTCCGTACCCGCAACTTTGATTCTGGCGCAACAGGCGAAGCAAAAGTTCGCTCTGCACTGCTTCTGGATTGTGCAATGAAGCGTCGAATTGGCGGGCCGCACGCCAGAATCCGGCCAAGGGCAGCGAATTCAGCGCGCGATAGACCAGTGGCTGCCGCATCAGTCTGCTCCTGGCCACAACAGTTCCGAAGCTTGCGCTTGCTGCATGATTCGCCCGGCGAACAGCTTCATGTTTGAAGGCGAGATCTCGGCGAGACAAGCGAGTTCCGAACCTTCTGCAAAAGCCGGATTGTGGCGGAGAAAAAATTGCACGTGCGGATTTCTCAACCGCCGCGCCGGTATCTCAGCCAGGTGAGGCTTCAGTTGGCCTTGCGACTCCGGAAACTCGACCACTCCCTTCGCAGGCTGATAGCAGCCCGGGAATTTTCGAGTGGCCAGTGTGTCGAGCACGCATTGCTCGAATTCCGGCGTAGGCGTCTGGCAATTGGGATAGAAAGTCTCGAAAAAGAGCGGCAGATACAAATAGGTCCGGTACCCTTTCGAAATCAGGAACCAGTAAAGCGGAACGTCCGGCTCCTCCAAATAAAGCGAGCTGACATACCGGCACCAGCAACGGCCCAGTTCCTGCTCACCCCAGTATGCGCGGTCCACAATTGTGTCGCCGGAGAATACCGCGCGGATGCGAACACCCGCCATCGACACGCGCAGTAATTTCTGGGTGGAGAATCCACAGATTGCACCATTCCCCTCTCGAAGCAGAAGCACGCAATCCTTTTCCGCCAGGTCTGACAGGAATCTGTCACAGGAAACGCAGTCGTAGTGGCGGGTAAAAATCCGGAACATGGCGTGCGCATCAACTTCCGTGATCTCGGCCACGGGAACAATGCGGCTTTGTAGAACCTGATCTCTCATGGGCACCTAGAAACAGATCGTGATCTCGCGTTCCTGCGGGGCTTGCGCCGCCGGGGCTTCCGACTGCGCCGCACGTTTGCGCATCGATTGAATCTTCAGCCCCAGCAGATCGGTGTCTACATGGCAAAACTGTGGCCCTCCGAAGCTGCGAATCTGTTTGGTCTGCGCCGCCAGAATGTCCACATCCTGCCGGATAATCTTGCGACAGACCGGCTCCAGCAGAAGCCGCACCAGAGCCCCGATCCGCCCAAAGCTGTAGGTAATGACCGTGTGCACTTCCGTCTCGTATTCCGTAAGCGGAGTGCATTGCGAGGTGATAATGAAATGACGACCCGGACCAAAGTCGTAGTCGACGCGGCTGATGTTGGGCATCAGAAAACGATCGGTGTGACGGAGCTCCTTCCCTTTCGGAAAGAAGAGACTCGACACTAAGCTTTTCGTAATCGGTTCGCCCCGGAACTCGACTTCCACCGATCCCGGTGTTGAGCGAACAGTAGCCGACAATTCGCGCGTGTCGTGACTCCGGAACCAGCCCTGGTGAACGTACACGGTATGGGGGCAGTCGAGGAAGTTCTCCAGGCACGCGTCCACTGATGCCTGAAAGCGCGTTCTCATTCGAAAACTAGTCCAGCCTTGAACGTCGTAGTTTGGGAAGCGGAACGGATACGACTCGGGAATCGATTCGCCCGGATAGACCCACACGTAGCCATCGTGCTCACGAACCGGATACGCTCGTACTCCGTGGTTCGGCACGCGATCGCGAGAGCCGAGAGACGGAATCTGCACGCATCGTCCGGCAGCGTCGAACCTCCAGCCATGGTAAGGGCACGTGATGCAATCCGAAGAAACCTCGCCCCGTGAAAGCGCCATATTGCGATGCGAGCAACGATCTTCGAGAGCGGCCACCTGCTCATCATCCGTACGAAACAGCACCATGCGTTCGCCTAATGTCGCAACCGCGACCGGCTTCTTCTTCACTTGGTCGGATTCCGCCGCGATATACCAGTAGTCTTTAAGACCCATGCTCACTTCCTCGCCAGTTCGAATGGCGACCGATACCGAATGGCATGGTATTGGTCGAGCCCCAGCCCGCTATAAGTCTGCGTCTCCGCTCCGTACCAATGGACTTCAACTTCGACCGGGACAGCGTAGTCTCCGAGACCAATCAGCAGGCGCCGGTCATTCTGGGCGGAGAAACCGTTCGCGATCTGCACTTCTCGCATCTGCCGAACCCGCCTGCCGTTCTGCGAGTAACTCACGAACACCTGAGTTCCGATGGCTTCGCGGCTGATCTTCTGTCCGTCCCCTTCGATGGCCAAGCCGATCCAGTGATGGACTCTCCCGCGCGCCAGATCTTCCTCGTGCAACGTGTTGCGATAGAGACTCAGCCGGCCAAATTGATGGGTGATGGCCACATCCAGAACGCCCTGATTGTTGAAGTCGGCTAAGGCGACGCCGCGCGAATTCCCTAACTGCGTCAGCCCCACCTCCGGCGCCACGTCCACAAATTGCATGCTGGTCTCGTCCCCACGCGACAGGTAGACACGGTTTGCCTGGTGGCCAAAGATCTCGTAGCCGCGCAAGTCCGGCCAGCGGTCGACATAGGAATGAACATTCGGCGGCGCCAACATTACCTTCTCGGCCGCATACCAATAGTTGCGCGCCTTGGCGAACCGGCGATCCATGCTGTCATCGACCATGCCGTTCACCTGCACAACGTCCTGCCAGCCGTCAAGATTGAGATCACCGAAAGCCGCGCCCCAGCCGAAACCACCCTCGTTCAAAAGACCGCGACCCGTCGCCTCGTCGCGAAACTCGGGAACAAACGAATGCGTGGGATAGGTCTTCCACAGCAAACTGCCTTCGGCCTGCAAAGGGACATGAACGTTCGAGACATAGATGTCGAGTTGGCCGCGATTGTCCAGGTCACCGATGGAAGCGTTCATCCCCTTGTAGGTGTCTCTGCCAATGCTGCCAAACATCCTCCCTTGTACGTGGACGAATCGCCGGCCGTGGTCGTTCAGATAAAGATCGTCAGGACCGAAGTCGTTGGCGCAGTAAAGGTCGGTATAACCATCACCATTCAGGTCACCGGTGGCCACGGCCAAAGTGAAATGCGTTTCCGGCATGCCCATGGCGGCCATGTCCATTTTCTCGAAGCGGCCGCCGCCGGAGTTGTGAAACAGCACGTTGGGCCCGCCGTTTTGCGCGTTGCTCCAACTCTCGTGCATGAAATGGAACATGCGGCGGTCGCCAGCATACTCGGGCTTAGGCAGGGCAAAAATGTTCAGCGGCGTGGGAGTGCGATAGTCCTTCAAATAAGGAGCAAAACTGTTGCCGACCAGCAGATCGAGTTTCCCATCGCGATCGTAATCGAAGAAGGTGGCGGCAACCGAGGTGCTGTACTCGCCAACGCCCGCCTGGTCGGTAACGTCCTTAAATTCCGCCTTCCCCGTGATCGGAAGCATGTTCTGCAACAGGCGATTCTTGCCATAGGCGAAGGTCAGGAGCAGCGACTGGGCGCCGCTGTTGTCGTAGTCGACGAAGGTCGCCCCGGCCGCAAAGCCATACTTTTCGGGATGCAGGTTGATCTCGCGCAGCGCGGGGATCTCGATGCGCTCAAACCGAAAATTCCCCAGGTTGCGATAAACAACATTTCGATCCTCAGGACGCTTCAGCGGATTCGTCAGGAAAATATCCGGCAGCCCGTCGTTGTCGAAGTCGCCAATTGCGATGGCGTCGCCAATCGACATCATCCACTTGGCAAAGTGTTGGACCCGTGGGTCGACTTGACTCATCACGTCGCTCATCCGGGAGTCGATCCCGGAAACCGACGGGGGAACTTCCACCAGTTCGAATTCAGGATCGTTAATAGCCAGGCGCGGATGAATAACTTCCGCATAAGCGAAAAACCCAGCCGCGCCCAGTGCCCCACACACCGCAACGCGGGTCGCAAGTTGAAGATCAAACGCCCGCTTCAGGTGCATCCAGCGCTCATTCCACAAGGCCCTCGAATGCAGCCAAAGAAAGCGCACCGCAGCCACCAGGAACAGTGCGTAAAACAAGGTGCTGAGCGACTCCATTGTATGGAACCACAGGTCGGCCACAACGATAACGAAGCTCCACCCCACCTGTTGCCACTTTCCCGGCGGCGAGGTCTTGGGATCGGTCATCATGTAAAACGTGAAAAGGTAAAAGCGAGCGGAGGTCAGTGTCCCCAGGATCAGCGTCTCCATCGGCAAGTGATCGCGGAGAATGTAGGCGCGCAGCAAAGTCTGCAGAGCGTAGAAGAAGAGAAATGAAACGATCAGCGGCGTCCGTTCAATGCGAAAAACAAAGAGGGCACAAGCCGCTGTGATCATGAAAGCGGCGATCGCCCAGGAACCTCCCCACTGGTAGGCCGGAGCTGACGAATACAGCCCTTGCCCCAGGAGCAGTGCGCAGACCAACCCAAACAGCGAAGGATTGAAAGCGTGCCGCCCGCGGAACGTCACCACATATTTGGAGACAATCGTGAAAAATACCGGGAGAAACAAGAGGTAATAGTTGTGCGAATAGTTCAGCAGCAGGCCAATCGACATCATGCTGATATACGCACTCAGGGGCACCAACCGCTCCCGCCTGTAGAAGAGCCAGTGGAGTCCCATATCTAGCGCGCAGCCCGCCGCGACGGTCAGCAGAATCTGTAACGGCGTGCGGTTGAATCCAAAAACCGTGCATCCCAAAACCGCATAGGCCGTCAGGATGCAAGCAAAGGGAATGCGGGGATCGTTCTTTCGAGGAACCACCCAGACCGCAGCACTCGACGGGGCGGCGACTACGGGGGGGACTTCTGTGATCCCTGCTACGACACTCATATTCTTGGAGTTACCCCGAAGGTTAAGGTCAAGCTAGCAACTTCCCCGGCAGCCGATAAGTGGCATTCTTGGCTCCACCAGAGCCTGGAAAGCGGAAGTGTCGCGTTCATGGAAGCATCGTATTATCGATGCCGCGGGGATCGGTGCCCGCATGGGACAGTTTCCTAAGTGTCACAGCCGTGGCTTAAAGGTGTTGTTATCTCAACATGACCCCGCGAGGCGGGTTCGAAAATCCGCAGGGACTAGCGTCACTGCCGAGCAGCCTTAATCTGGCGTAAAAGGACGCTGTCAGCCCCTCCGGAAAGCGCACGCTGCATTAATATCGAGGGAACCGCAACGAATCGGTGCGATCGATCCCGATTGCGCCCAACTTCTGCGGGAAGATGGAGGAATATATGAGGCCGTGGAACCTCATCCCGTATACGCCACTGATCGGGGACGCGCTCTGAATGCGTTACCTCGACCGCGGACCAACTTCCAAAGTCGGGCCGATCGTAATCCTCAATGCCCCTGGTCGTGCGGCACCGTCACGGTTGTCGCCGCCGAACCGACGTTGCCGGCAAGATCCTTAGCACTCACGGTGATCTGGTACTGTCGTCCGTCCAGGTCGTTTCCATTGCGCGACGGCTGAAGCATAACGGTGAACGAGTAGCTCCCTCCAGGTCCCACGCTCACGGGCCCATTGGGTTGAACGGTTCCATACTCATCCACCACCGCGAATGCGGCAGAGTTGGGGTCGACCCCCGACAAGGTATCGGTAATACTGCCGGACACAGTGACCGGCACCATCTTGCCATTGGGAGGCCAGAGCGACGAGGGGCTAGCCGAGATGCTTAATGCCGGAGGCGTCAGGTCAATATTCACCGCCAGGCTCGCCAGCGTGCTGATGTTGCCCGCGTTGTCAAGCGCACGCAGACCCACGGAGTTCGTGCCCGCGCCACTGATATGGGTTGAGGCATTGCTCCCTGCAGCTACCGTCACCGGACCATTGTTGACCCAGTAGCGGAGCTGCTCGACGCCGCTGCCAGAATCTGTAGCGCTCAGATTCACGGTGACCGGGCTGGTGTTGATCCAGCCATGTCCGTCGGCCGGAGGAGTGGTCGTAATGGATGCGACCGGTGGCACCAGATCCACATTCACCGGAGCAGGCAGCAGGACTACGCCGGAGTGAGCTGCGAGCGTGATTCGAACGTAGCCGCCACTCACCGAGTAGTTCGCTCCGCTGATCGCGTCCTGCAACTGGGTCCCATCGCTAAACAAGCTGGCCACCGGGATGGAGGCAGCGTTACTGGACGAGCCGTTGTTCATCGCAATCACCGCCGTGGTGCCAGCCAGCACCCGCGCATAAGCGTAGGTGTTGGGGGCGGTGTTGCTTTCCTGGGTATCGCCAGTCAGCAAACTGAGGAAAGCTCCGTTGCGAAGCACGGGGTATTGTTTCCGCAAGTGCGCCAAGGTCGTGTAGTACGATTGAACGCTGGTATCGGGCGGGCCATAGATAGTCGGATCGCCCGGCTGATCCAGCCACGGATAAGGCGGCCGCGTGTAGGGATCGCCGATGGGCCCGTTGCCGCTGCTGGCCAGTGACGGGGAATTCACCGCCACCTCATCGCCGTAATAGACCATGGGTGCGCCGACATAAGTGAACTGAAACAGTGCCGCTAGTTCCAGACGCTGCCTGGCTTCGACCAGGCCTGTGTCGCCCAACTCGGTCATCAGATAGAGCGCGCGATTGACATCATGGGAGTCGAGCAGGTTGAGCATCGCCGCCGTCGCCTGTGGTGGATAGTCGTCGCGTACCGCTCGTATGGCGTTGTCGAACTGGCTCGGAGTAAGGCCCGGGATGTCATTCGTGCCGTTGTTGTTGTCGTCATGCCATTCGGCATTGCGGACAAATCCGGTGATGTTCTTCCGGAAGCGGTAGTTCATCACCGCATCCATCTGGTCTCCCGCCAGCCACTGACTGGCGTTGGGCCAGATTTCGCCGATGAGGGGCCCGTTGCTGTTGTAAGTCTTGGCATGGGTGCGGTAGTCCACCCACCAGGAGTGCGGGAAGTTGCCATCGTCGGCTACATCGAAACGCCACCCCGAAGCTCCCTGGCTATACCAATTCTGGGTTACGTTCCCAGGCGCACGATAAAAGAAGTCCTTTACCGCGTCGACTCCGTGGTTGAAGGTCGGGAGGCTGTCGAGTCCGAACCAGCCAATGTAATCGCTCGACTGGCACGGTACGTTGCTATCAGTAAAGTTGAACCACGTACGCCATTCCGATTGTAGCGACAGGCAGGCGCCGATGTTCGGGGCTGTCCCTCCGATACGATCGTAACGATCGAAGTACATGCCATCCGAAGATGCGTGGTTGAATACTCCATCGAGAATGACCTGCATCCCGCGCCGGCTCAACTCGGTCGACAGTGATGCGAAGGCCGCATCCCCGCCGAGTGCGGGATCGATGTGCAGGTAGTTATCGGTGTCGTAGCGGTGATAGGAGCGCGCCGAAAAGATCGGGTTCATGTAGATCGTGTCCAGCCCCAGCGACTGGATGTAATCCAGTTCGTTCTGCACTCCCTTCAAGTCGCCGCCATAGAACTGGTTGCTGTACTGCCCCGAGCAGCCGGAGCTCGCGCTGCGCGGATCGCAAATTTGTGTGTTCCACAAGTTGTAAGTAAACGCCTGCTGGTTCCCGTAGTAAATCGGACAACCGGTCGTCGCCCCCTGGCGGCAGTAGTCGTTGCTCTGGTCCCCGTTGCGGAAGCGATCTGGCAGGATGTGATAAACATTTGCGTTCTGCAGCCACGCCGGCGTCTGGAAGTTGGGATCGTAGACGGTGATTTGGAATGACGGGAACGGCTCGCCGTCGCTGGCAGCACCCGTACCATCCTTGTGGACGTTGTCATTGTCGTCCAGGTAGTCATCGCTGTACCAGCCGTTCGTCGTGTCGCGGTTGATCTTGAACTTGTAGTAGTAAACCGTCGGCGACGACGCCATGGTCAGAGTCGTCTTCCACACGTCGTATTCTGTCCCGTTGATCGTGATGTTCTGATCGAACGGCATTCCGGTGTCCACCGGCCCTGTGGTCGTACCCGAGGCCGTATCGAACAGGTAAGCGCGCGCTGTCACTCCCCAAATTCCGCTGGAATGCAGCGTGCGGAAGCGCAACGTTACCGGAGTATTCTCCGCAACCGCACCCTCCTGGTCGCGATAGAACGGGTCGAACGTATTGTGGAAGAAGCCCGCCTTGTCGGCGCCGCTAAAGCCCGCGGGTTGCTCGTTGGAAAACGGTGCCGTACTGGAGCCGTTGCCCGTGTTCACAATCGAGTAATACTGTGTCGCCGAGGCGCTGGTGCCCGCGAAGGCTCCTATGCTGTTGTCGGTTGGAACCTGGCCATAGATGTAACCGCCGCTCGAAGTCAGGTAGCCAAAAAACACGAAGCTTGAGGGTATTCCGGCACCCCCAGTACTGGCACTCCAGGGAATGGCGACCTCGCGTGTGTTTCCGTTGCTGGAGTTATCGGCGTATTGACCGTAGTTCGATGTCGGCGCAGTCCAGCCGCCGTTGCCGTCAGAGTTCCGATACTCTCGGTACCCATTCTTGACATAGGTCACAAATTTCGCGCGAAAAGGCAACGCGGCGAAATCGGTGTTGTCGTAGTTGAAGCCAGTGAGATTGCCGTCGGTATTGCTGCAACACGTGGGCGGATTCTGAGGGTTGCCGGTGAGGTAAATTACCGCACCTTCGGCAAGATTGGCATTCACGATGCCGACGTAGAGGTTGCTGGCATCCCACGTCATGTACCAGGTCTGGCTGGTATTGCCGGCATTGGCGAGCGAGTTGTTGGTTCCGTATTCGCCCGGAGCGATATTCCCATCGATGGTCGGTGTGGCCCACTGCGCCCGAACCGGCGTTACCGCCGCAACCAGTACAGTCAGGATAAAGGCGAGTTTCAACACGAGAGCACGGCGCATGGCAAATCCTCGCGAATTCTCTGGCCCGTGGAACGGCCGGTTGGAAGCGACAAGATGTTCTGGTTTGACGAACCGAGCAAGTTACAGACGCCGGGGCCTGTTACCGGGACCGAGGAACTGAATCGTCCCCGACGCGCGGCCCAAAAACGGGAAGTGGTGCGCTTCCCTTCTCGCACATTTTCTCCGCAATTGCAACGTCGAACTGCGCGAACCAAATCCCGGGCGATCAGGATCGCTATGGATTCGACTCGACCCTTAGGGTTCGCCAAGAAACGCATGCCGGGCAGGCTTGCCCGAAGCTTGCCAGACCTTCAAGATCTCAAAAACGATTGTGGTCCCATAGGTGACTGCGATCCACACCGTGACGGCCTCGATCGGCAGCCCCGCCCAGGCGCCTATGAACAAGCCCATCATCTGCTTTTGCTGGTATCCCCACCAGCCATAGGGCACCGCCAGCGTTGCTTCCCAGAACATACTGATGAGCAGAATCATGAATATGGTCAAACTAAAAGCGCGCCAATTGATGAACCGCCGGGCGGTGGGGAAAAAGCTCACCGAAGGTATCAGTCCCCCGATCACCAACACGGTGAAGTAACCCGGGAATCCTTCCGGAAATTGAGAATGTTTCTTATAGAGAATCGCCGCCGCAATCAAGACGACTCCGACAATCAAAGAGGAAAGGTGGAACTTGAGCAGACGCGAAATGTGCTTTGCTTCACTGGGATAGTCGGACACGTTGTAAACAGCCAGCCAGTATTCATCGAGCCAAACGTAGATCAGAAGGACGGCAAGAAACCCGGTGAAGTAGAAAATGTATTCCTCGACAGGAACATTTCCGCCCAGCGCCGGTGCTCCGATCCCCAGCGTCGCCTTGGCATTGGGATAGACGAAGAATCGGTTGGCAAAGAAGAAATCAAGCCCAAACCCTAGCGGCACCAGAATCCAAATCGTCCGCCAGAAGGCACGCTGCGGAATCCGCAGCCCTTCGCTGGGGAGAAACCACCACCCGATCACAACAATGGGGACCACAAACAACAGCAAGCTCCAGCTATAGCCATAGGGTGTGGGGTTCGTACCAGGAATCTCGAGGACCGCCGGGTCATGAACCGTGTGCAGCGTGATGCCCGCCGGAACCGCGATCATGGCGAGCATTGCCAAGACAAGCCATGCGCTCAGCCGCGGGCTGGGGGGACTTCCATGCATAAATCAGGACGGGCGGCGACCCGTCGCAATGGCACAGATTCTACTCCCAGTTCTCGTGACGCAGGCGAGCGGCCGCGCTCCTCGCCCCATTCCACAATCCCCCCAACCGACCGTTCGGAATTTCCCGCTTCGGGAAACGTGTTCGCGTTCTATAACAAACAAAAAAATCTTAAACAAAACAATCAAGCTCAGTTATGATGCCAACTATTTTGACTCGCAGTCATGCTGCAGCGCGCCACCAGAAACGTACACACTTGCGTGAAAACGCGCCCCCCGGGGTCGAGAAAAAACGAGAAACACCATGTAACTGATCCCAAGCTCAGGAGAAAAAACATGTTGACGCCCTGCTGTGCCGCCCGGCGCTTCGTGCTGGCGGCAATGTTCTTGTCGTTCACCGTTTCTCTAGTTGCTCAATCGGGCCCCACCACCGTTCGCCACGATGTTCACCACGATGTTTCCCCGACACTGCTGGAAATGATGAAGCACGCTCCTCCAGCGTCGCTCTTACGCCGGCGGGTCGAGCCCTTGCGCCGCATCCCTCTGCCACCTGAACTTATGCAACACCAGGAAGATCCTGTGATCCAGGTCGGCACCGTGCCTCCCCCAACGCCTCCGCTTACGCAAAGTTTTCAAGGGCTGGGGAATGGACAATACGGTTTCAGCATCACCAGCGCGCCACCCGACACAGAAGGTACAGTCGGCGCCACCCAATACGTGCAGTGGGTGAATACTTCGTTTGCCGTATTCAACAAATCAACCGGCGCTCTGATCGCCGGACCAACTGCCGGCAACACCCTCTGGTCCGGATTCGGCGGCGGTTGCCAGACGAATAATGATGGCGACCCAATCGTGCTCTACGACAAGATCGCCCAGCGCTGGATCTTCAGCCAGTTCTCGGTTTCGACCACACCCTACCTGCAGTGCATTGCGGTATCGACCACGTCTGACGCAACCGGAGCCTACAACCGCTATTCGTTCCAGTACACGAACTTCGACGATTATCCAAAGATGGGCGTGTGGCCGGACGCCTACTACGAGACGTTCAACATGTTCGCCGGCGGCACTACGTTCGTCGGCGCCGATGCGTGCGCCTACGACCGCAACGCCATGCTCGCGGGCAGCGCCGCCACCCAGGTTTGCTTCCAGCAAGGAACTGCCGTGGGCGGCCTGCTGCCTTCTGATCTTGATGGCACCACACCTCCTCCCGCTGGTTCGCCGAATTACATGCTGTACTTCGGCACGAACAACCTGAACCTTTTCAAATTCCACGTTGACTTCGCGACTCCCGCGAACTCGACCTTCACCGGGCCAACTGTCATCAATGTGGCCGCGTTCAGTCCGTTGTGTGGAGGCGGCACGTGCGTGCCGCAGCCCAGTGTGACGCAGCAGCTCGACTCGCTGGCAGACCGGCTCATGTACCGGCTGGCATACCGCAACTTCGGCACCCATGAATCGCTGGTCGTCAACCACTCGGTCGTCGCCGGGTCCGGTGGCGGGGTGCGCTGGTATGAACTCCAGAATCCGTCGGGGACACCCTCATTGGCGCAACAGAGCACGTTTGCTCCCGACTCCAACTATCGCTGGATGGGTTCCGTTGCCATGGACCACGTCGGTGATATGGCGCTCGGCTACAGCGTTTCCAGCAGTTCACTCTCCCCATCGGTGCGCTTTACGGGACGGTTGTCCACGGATCCGGCCAGCACCATGGAAACAGAAGTCAACATCATCAGCGGCAGCGGTTCCCAGAACGCAGGCCTCTCGCGTTGGGGCGACTACAGCGCCATGCAGGTTGATCCGGTGGATGACTGTACCTTCTGGTTCACCGAAGAGTACATGGCTACAACCGGCAGCTTTAACTGGAACACCAGCATCGCCAACTTCAAGTTCCCCGGGTGCTCCACTACCCAAACGCCCGACTTCACGGTCGCCGCTTCGCCTTCCTCGCTGACGATTCCGCAAGGCTCAAACGGGACCAGCACGATCACCGTGAGCAGCCTCAACGGATTCAACGCGGCGACTACGTTGACCGCTTCCGGCTTGCCCACCGGGGTGACGGCAGCGTTCTCCACCAACCCAGTGACTCCCCCCGCAAACGGCAACGCCACCTCAACCCTGACGCTTACCGCTTCTTCCACGGCGACCACGGGCACAGCCACGGTGACCATCACCGGTACGTCGGGCTCGACCACGCACACGGCCACGATCACGCTGACGGTGAATCCTCCGCCGAATTTCACGATCGGTGCATCGCCGTCGTCGCTGACAATTAATCAAGGCTCCAACGGAACCAGCACGATCACCATTACCAGCCAGAACGGCTTCAACTCGGCAACCACGCTGAGCGCATCCGGGCTGCCCAGTGGTGTGACCGCGGCGTTCTCCCCCAACCCTGTAACGCCACCCGCCAACAGCAGCGCGACGTCCACCTTGACGCTGACCGCGACTTCGACGGCCACCACGGGTACCGCGACGGTCACCATCACCGCTACGTCGGGCTCGACCACGCATACCACCACCATCACGCTGACTGTCAACACCGCAGCGCAGCCTAACTTCACGATTGGCGCTTCTCCGTCATCGCTCACCATCGCTCAAGGCGGAAACGGAACCAGCACCATCACGATCACAAGTCAAAACAGTTTCAACTCGGCGACGACGCTCAGCGCAACTGGGTTGCCCAGTGGCGTGACCGCCGCGTTTTCCACGAACCCGGTGACTCCGCCCGCGAACGGCAGCGCGACGTCTACCCTCACGCTGACTGCCTCGGCAACAGCAACCACTGGAAGTGCGACGGTGACCATCACCGGAACCTCCGGAACACTCACTCACAGCACAACCATCGCGCTCACTGTGAATTCGTCTGTCGGACTGCAAACCGCCGTTTACGACTCCACGCTGAAGGCACCGAAGTGCGTGAACGTCGGCTCGGGATGCGACTCAGGACCATCGCTGCTCCTCGGCCGCGACACCATGTCCGGAGGCGCCGAACCCAATCAACCCAACACCATCAACAACTCCTGCGCCGATGGCACATCCGGAACCTTCCACTCCGATGAATCCAACGATCGCATTGTCGTTTCCACCACCGACGGCAGCGTTCTCGCCGGCGGCAAGACGGTAAAGGTCAGTGCAACGGTCTGGGCTTATAGCGGGTTTACCTCGGACCATCTGGATCTCTACTACAGCGCGAACGCGAACAGCCCGTCATGGACGCTGATTGGGACCATCACTCCCACCGCGGCAGGCGCGCAAACGCTCTCCGCCAACTACACACTTCCCAGCGGAACCCTACAGGCGGTACGCGCGCAATTCCGCTACCTCGGAAGCGCGTCATCCTGCACATCGGGCTCCTACAACGACCACGACGACCTGATCTTCGCCGTGGGTGCTGGAACTCCAGGCTTCGCGGTCTCGGCTTCCCCGAGCACGGTCAGCCTGCAGCAGGGCACGAACGCAAACAGCACGATCACGGTCACCAGCCAGAACGGATTCAACTCCGCGACCACCCTGAGCGTGTCCGGTCTTCCCACCGGCGTGACGGCAGCTTTCTCGACCAACCCAGTCACGCCTCCGGCTAATGGCAGCGCGACCTCAACCCTAACGTTCACCGCTTCCTCGACCGCCGCCACCGGCACCAGCACGGTGACCGTGACCGGCACGTCGGGTTCGATCACGCAACACGCCACCATCACCTTGACGGTCACCGCACCTTCCACTCAGTTGATCCAGAACGGCGGCTTCGAAACCGGCACTCTGGCCAACTGGATCACGGGCGGCGTCTATTCGCCGTTCGTCGAGACGGTGCAAAAGCACAGCGGAACTTACAGCGCCCAATTGAGCGCCAGTTCCGGCGCCGAACCCAACGGCGATTCATCGATCTACCAGACCATTACCATTCCCAGCACCGCCACCAAGGCGACGCTGACTTTCTGGTATTGGCCGTCCACTACCGACACCATCACCTACGACTGGCAGGAAGCCCAGGTGCAAAACACCTCTGGCGCAACGCTGGCGCAGATCATGAAGGTGTGCTCCAACGCACAGGTCTGGACGCAGGTCACCTACGACCTGACCTCGTACAAGGGCCAGACTATCCGCGTCTACTTTAACGACCATGGAGATGGCTACGGAGACTTGACCTATATGTACCTGGACGATGTCACCGTGACCGTGCAGTAGAGATTTGACTTCGTGGTACCGTGCGGCGTCGCAGTTCCTGTGGCGCCGCTTTTTTGTGCCTTCTGGCAGGAACGCGTTTGGCGTTTGACCGTTTAAAAAGGAACCGCCTGCATTCACAGGGAATCCAGGCGGTCGCGGCTAAGTGTGGAATGCGCCGTTCAGCATCTTCCGGTTGCTAGCATTAGTTCAACGTCCAGACTTCCACCGAAGACGTGTTGTCATCGACGGCTGCGAAGGTGGTCTTGCCGCCGACGGTTCCGAAGGCAAAGTCCGAAAGAGCCGCCCAGGTTTGGGTCGACTGGGTGCTCGGCCACAAACACGCCATTGCGAGTGAATTCGACCAGTTCACTGGGCTGGCCCGCCACTGCGTTGATCACGTCATTGCTGCTGCAGCTGAGGTTGCCGTTCGGTGCGATCGTCAAGGCCAACGCTCGGTGCAAATGCAGAGTGTCGTCGTAGATCCGGAAACCTTTCAGACCATTTTTGGCTCACCTGTATCGCGAACAGCGTCGTACGCCAGACCGGTGGGGCCAACTTCCAGAGCCGCGGGGTCGCTGCGATGCGTATAACCTGAGGAAATTAGAGTCGATCCCTGCTTCGAGCGCGATCCTTTGCATAGCTCCGCGATGAGCCTGAATTCCAGACCCTCATGCAGCAAGCCCTCCGTCGACACGAGCAATTTAAGCCAGTCTCTTCTGACAAGAAAAATCCACGACCAAGACTTCGCCGTCAACACAGCGAGCGAGAACCTACACATGCTGCAGATCCGTATCAGGGGCTGGATATCCCAGAATTCGCAGCATCGCGACGACCTGACCTTTGTGGTGAAATGCGTGGGTTATGACATGCAATAAGATAAAAGCAGGACTCCGGAGCTCACCTCCCCAGTCCACCGGACGCTTTGCCAGCGTAGTGTTAAGTTGCTCTTCACTGAGATGATTCAAGTAAGTTCGCGTTGCCTCGCTTATTCGGGCCTTTGCAGCTAGCAGTGCTGTCATCGTCGGGCAATCTTCTTCACGCCAGCAGGCAAACGTCTTGTCCTGCAAATCGTGTACCCAGCCTTCCTCACAAGTTAGGATGTGCACAAGTTGCTTCCAGATCGAGGAGTGGCCGAATCCTGGAATCGGCTTGTGCTGCAGGTTATCCGGCACGGTCGCGACATGGCGCAGCAAAAGGTCGAGTAGCTCGTGCATCGCACCGTGCAATTCCGTGATTCCGGCTTTGGTGAACATGGCTCTAAACTCCGGGCGCGCCGCGTTCGGCAACGAACCAAGCCTGCGCCAGCTTTTGATTCTCTACAGCTTGGCGCGGACACGCAAGCCGCCTCAACAGTTGGACGATTGGGCTTTTCCATTGGCGCGCAGGCAGCGAAGGGTTTTCTCGCCGACAGAGTAGAGCGTATTTCATAAACAGTGCCTCAGGGTAATCCAGAAGCACCCGAGATAAAAGAAAGCGCGATAAGTAGAGAGCAGATGCTCATGACGGACCAGCAATCGTCGGAACTGGCCAAGCCAGGAGTTGGTTCGTTCGACGATCCAACGGCGCTTGTAGCGGTGCAATTTACGCCCATCTTCGTAGCGCCGTTGCCGATTGTTCTCCTGGTAAGGTGCGAGCAACTCGATGCCGCGTTTTTGCAGTCGCTGGCGCAACGGGTCCGAATCATAGGCGGTGTCGGCAATCACCCTTTCCGGTTTTTGTCGCGGACGGCCTTTGGGTCGCGGAACCGAGACTTCCTGGAGCGTGGCTTCCGCAAGCGTAGCTTCGTGCGGAGAGCGCCACGCCGCACCGGTTTGCAGAATCCACAGAATTGCCTCGAAACACGCCCAGTTCGATGCCCAGGGTCGACCCCGATTGTCCCGCCGTCGCCGGGGCGGGGGCAGCATGGCTCCACCAGTTCCCACTGCTCGTCGGTCAACGGCCGCGTCCCCGTTTTTTCAGGGGGGCGTTATCGAATGCTCGAGCCGGATGACTGGAAACTGTCAAGTCCGGTTCTTAGAGGGCTGGCCTCCAGCAATGGGGGCCGGCTACTCGGCAAGCGGATCGCCATCGATGCGACCAGGTTGGAGGCGAATGCGGCGATGCGCTCGATTGTGCGCCGCGACGCGGGGGAAAGCTATGAGGAGTTTCTGGGTGGTCTGGCGAAGGCTTCGGGCATAGAGACGCCGAGCCGGGAAGACTTGGCACGGTTGGACCGGAAGCGGAAGAAGCGGATGTCGAATAAGGAGTGGGCGAGCCCGACGGACGGGGATGCGCGGATTACGAAGATGAAGGACGGGCGGACGCACTTGGCGCACAAGGCGGAGCACGCGGTCGATCTGGATACGGGTGCGGTGGTGGCGGTGACGCTGCATGGAGCCGACCTGGGCGACACCGTGACGCTGGACGCGACGCTGAGCGAGGCGGGGATGGCGGTGGCGGAGTTAGTGAAACACGAAGCAGCGGAGCAGAGACCGGAGGCTACGCCCAAGGTCAACGTGGAGGGAATCGAAGAGGTGGTAGCGGACAAGGGTTACCACAGCGGCGCGGTGATGGAGCGGGTGAAGAGTTACGAAGTGCGTACTTACATTCCAGAAAAGAAACAAGCGGGGCAGCGCCACTGGGAGGGCAAAAGCGAGGAGCAACAGGCGGTGTACCAGAATCGACGGCGGGTGCGCGGCGGCTACGGCAAAAGCTTACTGCGGCGGCGAGGCGAACTGGTGGAACGCAGCTTTGCGCACTGCTACGAGACGGGCGGCATGAGGCGCACACATCTACGCGGACACGAGAATATTCTGAAGCGGCAACTGGTCCATGTGGGGGGCGTTCAACTTGAGCCTGATCCTGCGGCAAGTGCTGGGTGCGGGCACGCCGCGGCAGTGGAAAGACCTCGAGGGGACGCCTTTTTTGCTGTTTATTTACTACTTACTCGTCGGGAAAATCGAAATCGGCTCTCAGGAAGCCGAATCACAATATCTTGTACGAAATCGGTCACAGAATCACGAAGCTCGACTCGCAGCTCGGCGCGGCTGGTCGTGCCGAAAATTAGCTACTTACAGCCCGGGCTGCTAGCATTCGTGGATGCACTTGAGGCGCTTGGATGTAATCCAGTTTTCACTGGGATAGCCGAAGGCGTTGTTAATATAGGATATGCCCTCGATGTTCACATGACGGTTAACGTGGCTGTGACCGTAAACATGAATGTTTGGTTTGAGCTTTCGCAGCTCGTCGTCCAGCTTGGCCGATCCCAGGACAGGATACAGGAGTTTCTTTGCGCTCGGAATGAACTCCGGCATGAGATCGATGCGTGGCAGAAAATGAGAGTAAGTGATGACTGTGTCCGCAACCAAGTCGATTTCTTTGACATTCAACGCGGAAAAGTGATCGGTGACCTTTTTCTCAGTGAACCCTTGCGGCCATCGGCAGGCACGGTAGTCCATCCATATCGATCTCAGCGCTTGGCTTGGCTCCCCGAAGGAGTAGTCATACCATGCAAGCACCGGAATGATAGCGACGCCGCGATCACAAAACGGCTGCAGCGAGGCGCCGCTCGCTTCGACCACCGCGCACACTTCGTCGAATTTCTGCAATGAATTCTTGCTGCCGTCTTCGCGTATCACCCACAAATCGTGGTTTCCAGGCACGAACAGCACCCTCTTAAAGCGTTTGGTGAGCGCTGTAAGGCACCACTCAAGCAGTCGTCGTACGTCGCTCACGTCGCCGGCGAGGATGAGCACATCGTCCTGATATTCAGCAACGGACAGATTCGCGACCCACTTAGCGTTCGCGTCGTAATCGACGTGAATATCCGATAGAGCAAATACTCGCATTGGGGCTTTCTCACAGCGGAGGCGCGACAGCTGGCTACTTTTAGGCGATTCTCAGGATCCTCCAGACGCAGCCTTGCGCAATGAATAGCTAAGAATCGCATCCACATCTTTCTCGACCGCGGTATATTCGCGCACTTCGTCGAACAAGCCTTGACCCATCCCGCGTTTCTGCGAGCCCTGGCCAGGAAAAACGGAAGTGATTATCTTGCCTCCGCTGCTGTGATTTAGTCGTTAGTGTTGACAAGCGATTGGGAAACCCGCAGAAGTTTCGGCACAACCTTTTTTTCGTTCAGCATTGGAATTGCTTGGCGAACAACCAATCTCGGCGATGGGGCGCTGACTCGCTCGGCACAGATTGCTACCAGGTATTCCGGCTTCGGCTGGAACTGCCAAAACTGCCAGCGCGCCGGGTAATCGCCCAGTTCGCGGTCAATCGCAATCTCCACTCCATGATCGTCGGGATAATAAAAGCTGAACTTGTCAAGAGGCAAAGACAACCCCATACCACGCGCCTTGATGTAGGATTCCTTGAATGTCCAATACTCGTAGAATCTATACCGCTGTTGACATGCCGGCGCGGCCTTAAGCACCGAAACTTCTTGTGGCGCAAAATAGCGATCTACGATATCAAACGCTATATCGCGCACACACACATTCTCGACATCTACTCCTAAAGCCCGACTCCTGGTCACCCCGAGGACGATCAAGCTGCGGGTGTGCGAAATATTGAACGACAAGCCTCCGGCCTTTGCCTGCGCATTGACGATCTCGGGGCGCCCATAAGCATTCGTGGAAAAGACCCATTCTCGGGGGTGGATGGCAATGTAGTGCGACAATACCGTCCGCACCAGTGCTCGTGCGATGAGGTAGCGACGCTGGTCGTGGGGGAAGTAAAATCGCGGCTCTTGTTCCTTTTCTTCATGATTGAGCAACTGGCGATAGGCGCGATGCAGGCGCTCCTCATTTATCTCGCCGTAAAAAGCGAGCCACAAATGAATCTCGCCGGGCGGGAGGGGGATGATCCGGTTGCATGTTTCCAGCGAGTGCGTTTCCCCAGATGAGCTGCCCATCGATGGTGATGCGGTCACAGATCATTCTCCAAGTCCGTGCCCCTGCGCGGATCCAACTAGGCAAGGGCTTCGCCCTTGATATCCCTTCGGGATATGGAGCCAGAAGATCAGGAGCCAGAAGCCAAGATCGCCCGCACATAAGCGTTGAGCAGCTTGCTGGTTTCTTCCAAGTTGGCCGCCAACAATTCGCTCTGGCCGTAGCCCAGGTCTTGGGA
>Ga0307474_10000189_pt1 | contig 44539 bp, 51 predicted proteins | sample atmos_gasesECM1C_2_FD_203312 | JGI IMG/M metagenome (GOLD analysis project Ga0307474, IMG submission 203312) | Hardwood forest soil microbial communities from Morgan-Monroe State Forest, Indiana, United States - atmos_gasesECM1C_05 | ecosystem: Environmental > Terrestrial > Soil > Temperate... | reverse complement strand
CCGGTCGCCGACAATACCAACATCATGACCGCCGGTCCGCGCGGCCCGGCGCTGCTGCAGGATATCTGGCTGATCGAGAAGCTGGCGCATTTCGACCGGGAGGTGATTCCGGAGCGGCGGATGCACGCTAAGGGCTGGGGAGCCTACGGTACATTCACCGTGACGCACGACATCAGCCGCTACACCAAAGCCAGGTTATTCTCGAAGATCGGCAAGCAAACGCCGATGTTCGCGCGGTTCTCCACCGTCGCCGGCGAAAGAGGCGCGGCCGATGCAGAACGCGATATTCGTGGCTTCGCGCTGAAATTCTACACCGAGGAAGGCAACTGGGACATCGTCGGCAACAACACGCCGGTATTCTTCTTTCGCGATCCCCTGCGCTTCCCCGACCTTAATCACGCCATCAAGCGCGACCCGCGCACGGGCCTGCGCAGCGCGGACAACAACTGGGATTTTTGGACGCTTCTGCCCGAAGCGCTCCATCAGGTTACCATCGTCATGTCCGACCGCGGCATTCCGAAGAGCTTTCGGCACATGCACGGTTTTGGCAGCCATACCTTCTCGATGATCAGTGCCAAAAATGAGCGGGTCTGGGTCAAGTTTCATTTCCGCACGCAACAGGGGGTTCAGAACCTGACCGATGCCGAAGCGGCTGCCCTTGTTGCAGGCGATCGCGAAAGTCACGGTCGCGACCTGCTCGACGCGATCGAGGCAGGCGACTTTCCGCGCTGGACGCTTTTCATTCAGGTTATGACCGAGGCTCAGGCTAAAGCTCACCGGCACAACCCGTTTGACCTGACAAAGGTCTGGCCCAAAGCAGAATACCCGCTGATCGAGGTCGGCGTGATGGAGCTTAATCGTTACCCCGACAACTATTTCGCGGAAGTCGAGCAGGCCGCCTTCTCCCCCGCCAACGTCGTGCCCGGCATCAGCTTTTCCCCCGACAAAATGCTCCAGGGACGACTGTTCTCCTACGGAGATACGCAGCGCTACCGGCTCGGCGTCAACTTCAACCATATTCCAGTCAACGCGCCCAAATGCCCATTCCGCAGCTATCATCGCGACGGCCAAATGCGCACCGACGGCAACTTGGGTGGGACACTTACCTTCCATCCCAACAGCGCGGGGCTTTGGGACAACCAACCCGATTTCGCCGAGCCGCCCATGCCGATCGAGGGCGATGCGACGCACTGGGACCACCGGCTTGAGGACGACCATTGGGAGCAGCCCGGCAATCTGTTCCGGAAGATGACACCTCAACAGCAGCGGTTGCTGTTCGAGAACACCGCGCGCGCGATGGGCGACGCGAAAGAGCACATCAAGCGGCGGCACGTCGAAAACTGCACGCGTGCGGATCCGGCATATGGGGCTGGAGTGGCGAAGGCGCTCGGAATCAAACAGCCGGAGCTGGTCGATTGAAGCGGCTCGCAGGCGGTCCGTAGCCCACGCGACTGGCGCGGACCGCCTGTGGAGCGGGTTACAAGGAGACGAGAGAAGCGCCAATGAATGTCAGGGGTAACCAGACAGCCACGAAGCGTCGGAGCAAGGACCAGGCAAAGATTGGTTCCTCGAAGCCAAAAGCGCCAAAAGTGGAATGGAAGCTTGCGGATGACGAACTCGACGACGCGCTCAGACAAACCTTCCCCGCCAGCGATGCGCTCTCTGTCGTTCAGAACGCTCGCTGAGTGGCCGACAAGTCGGTTGTCAGGTTCGGACAGATCGCGCTGTCAGATGCGCACCACCTTCGGCAGTTCGGCCGCCAGATGCTCGACAAAGGCGCGGACCGATGGCAGTAAGCCTTGCCGGTACGGCATGAGCGCTGTCAACGTCGAATCATCTGCGATCCAGCCGGGCAGGAGCTGCCGAAGCACGCCCGATTGCACATCCTCGCGACAGACGTAACCGGGTAGCGCGACGATACCGAGGCCACCAATCGCGGCCTGTTTGAGAGACAGCATGTCGTCGATGACAAGCCGCGGCGTAAGCGGCACAACGATCTCTTCCCTGCGACGGCCCGTACGCCGAAGCCGCCAGACCGGATCTACCCCGCTCCGCATCATGAAAAGCGAGGGGTGCTTCGCAAGATCTTGCGGCTTGTCCAATGGTCCGTTGGCGTCAACGTAAGCAGCGCCCGCGAAAAGGAACCAGGGCGCCGGCGTCAGCGTTCGTTGCACCAGGGTTGAATCGGGTAGCGGGTCTGAGTGCGCGCGGATCGCGACGTCGAAATTCTCGCCGACGATGTCGACATACTCGTCAGTCGCATGCGCGACCACACTGACCTTTGGATGATGGACCAGAAAATCCGTCACGACACCGCGCATCGCGAACTGCATGGTGGCCACAGCCGCGGTGCAGCGCACCGTGCCAGTCGGTTCGCTCAGCCGATGGCGTATCGCGGTCTCGGCCAGCTCGGCTTCACGCAACATCGTCACCGCGTGGCGATAGAATTCCTGTCCGGCATCGGTCATGCCGAATCGGCGCGATGTGCGGTTGAGCAGCCGCACTCCGAGATTCGTCTCCAGATGTTGGATGCGATGGCTCAAGGTCGATTTGGGAACGCGTAACGTGCGGCCGGCGGCCGTGAACCCGCCGCGGTCAACGACCTGCACAAAATAGAAGAAGTCATTCAAATCCAGCACGCGTCATCCTCATCGTTCAATGGGTCGGACGTTGAGTTGTAATTTTTACTACTTTTTGTCCGATCGTCCAGACGCTAGTTCTGTTCGGACAACCATCCCGCGCCCAGGTGCACACCAGGGAGGCCGAATGGAACGGCGCCGATTTCTGCAGTCAACAATGCTTGGCGCCGGCATGGCCATCCTCGGCGTCGCCCCCGCCCCCGCCACAACCACAAACTTTCCGGAGAGAAATGATATGTCCAACGCAACCCGCATTTACGAGCCGCTCACGTCTGAAAACGCCGCGCTCATCCTCGTCGACCACCAAGTGGGCCTTTTGACGGGCGTTCGCGATTACTCGACGGGAGAACTGAAGCACAACGTCATTGGGCTGGCCAAAGCGGCCAAGGCGCTGAAGTTGCCGATCGTCGTGACAACGACCGCGCGGGACAGCATGTGGGGCCCGACCTTTCCAGAGCTTGTCGAGGCGCTTCCTGGCGTTCCGATCATCGATCGCTCGTCTGTGAACGTGTTCGACGATGCCAAGGTGGCCCAGGCCATCACCGCGACCGGACGCAAGAAGCTGATCTTCGCAGGCATCTCCCTTGAAGTCTGCGCGGCGTTCCCGGCCATGACCGCCGTTGGCAAGGGCCTCGACGCTTACGTGGCCGTCGATGCATCCGGCACCTTCAGCGAGACCAAACGACAGGCCGGGCTTCTGCGCATGCTTCAAGCCGGCGTGATCCTCTCCGATTACGCCACATTGATGGTGGAAATCCTCAAGGACAATGCGCGCCCGGAAGCGGCTTTTGTCTACGGCGCCATCGACATGCCGTGGGCAAAGCTCGTCGGGCAGATCGCGCAGGCTTACGGCAAGTAACCATTAGAGCGACTGTCCGCGGCGGCGTAGCGCCAGGTCGTTCGTTTCAAGAGCACAAGCAGATACCGACCTGCGCCTTGCGCTGCCGGGTTCGTGATTAACCAGGCTGGAACTGACTTTCAGGATTCAACGGGACATACTGTTGTCCTGATCGCTGTCCGGCGCACTTGTGTTTCGAGCAGACGATCTCCACCCGACCGCCCGGGCCGGGATGGATCACCAGCCGAAATCCGTGCAGCTTGACAATGGCGGCCACGAGATTGAGCCCAAGACCAACACCCGGCGTGTTGCGCATCTTGTCGGAGCGGTAGAAGCGCCGCAGGACTGCTTCTGTCTCCTGTCGCGGAATGCCCGGCCCCGTGTCTCTCACGCGCACAATTGCCCCCTTTTCACTCTGCACCAGATCGATGTCGACCGCGCCTCCTTCAGGAGTGAACTTGACCGCGTTGTCGACGAGATTGACGATTGCCTCGAACAGCAAGTCGCGATCGCCACGAACTTCAAGCTTACCTCCGATACCAGCGCTCAACCTGATCTGCTTGTCTTCAGCAATCGGTTCGTAAATGTCGCAGACTTCGCGAAGCAGGTCGTGGAGCGCTACGTTGCCGAATGCTGCCGACCGCCGGCTGTTTTCGATGTCGGCAAGCCGCAAAAGCGCCGTGACGATCGCCAGCGACTGATCGATGCCGGCAATTGTCTTGTCGGCCACCGCCTGAAGCTGCTCCAGGGTACCAGCATGGGATCGGCCCCGCTCCAGCGTCAGCCGCGCGCGTGTCAGCGGCGTACGCAGGTCATGGGCAATATCGTTGCCGACGCCGGAAAGCGCGTTGATCATGCTTTCCATTTCATCCAGCATGCCGTTGACGATGGCCGCAAGCCTCGAGAATGGTTCATCGACATTGCGATGGGGAAGTCGCTCGCGCAGATTACCGGCGATGATGCGCTGAACCCTCTGATTTACCTCCTCGACACGCTTCTGCGCGCGAAGGCTCAGCCATGCACCCGCCAACAGACAGAGGCAAAACGCGGGCAATAAACCCAGCGCCAGCGCCTCCCCGACAGCATGCGAGATTTCGCGGGTCTCGTCGACGTTTCTGCCGATCATGAGCGTATCGCCATTGTCGAGATGCCGCGCCGCGGCCCGGACCTTCGGATTACCGGGTGCATTCCAATTAAGCGGCGCAACCGGCACGCTCTGTACGGACGCGTCGATCCGGAATCGGTCAGGCAAGCGGCCGACATTGCCGGCAATCCGATGTCCGTGGATGTCGAACAATCCGGCAAACTGAACGCTTCGAGGATCCTGTGCGAGATGGTCCTCGATTGCGCTGATGCGGCGCTCGAGTGGTAGCGCGGAAAAAAAGCTGACCTGCGTCATGATCACGCGATCGGATCGCGCGACCAGGTAATCGTCGATATTGAAATAGATAAAGGCAAACAGGATGGTGACAAAACTCGCAAAAATGCAGGCGACACCGAACGCCCAGCGGAAGGTATTCGAGCGTATGAATTTAACATCAAGCATCGAATTTTGTCGTTCGGAACAGGTTTAAATCCAGCGAGGCGAGGGTCTGAAGCGTGATGGCTTTAGTTGAATCGCCATCGCGCTTTAGTTTATTGTTTGCGCATGATCTTTTCGGAAAACCGCTGCACACTTTTCCGGATCATGCCCTAGGGCAGCGCGCGAAGAATGAACCCTGCCCCGCGGACATTATGAACCATCGCCGTTTCGCCTGGCCAATCGACCTTGTGGCGCACGCGGCCCATGTGAACATCGACCAGGTTCGTTGTCGGGACAAACTTGTAGTTCCAGACTTCCTCGAGCAGCATTGCCCTCGTGAGCAACTGGTCACTCCGTCGCATCATGTATTCGAGAAGACGAAATTCTCGCGGCAACAGATCGATCTCCCGCTCGCCGCGCCTCGCCGTACGCTCGATGAGGTCGAGCTCAAGCTGTCCCACTCGCAAAATCGTCTCCCGCGTTTCCGCCGGTCGGCGCAGCAGCGCTTCAATTCGGGCTACGAGTTCAACCACTGCGAACGGCTTGGTGAGATAATCGTCGCCCCCCATTCGTAGGCCGCGCACGCGATCGTCCACCGCACCGAGCGCACTCAAGACCAGTACCGGTGTCCGCACCTGATCCCTGCGCAGGGTGTCGATGATGGTGAGGCCATCCATCCCCGGCAGGAGACGGTCGACGATCATGGCATCAGGTTGCAGCGAGCGGGCTTTGTCGAGGCCGTCAATTCCGTCGGACGACCAGTCGACCTCGAAGCCGCGATCGGTCAGCTCGGCCGATATTTCTACGGCCGTCTCACCATCATCTTCGATTAAAAGAACCTTGGTCATCAGAGTGATCCGGATCGATTAACAACCTGTCAAGACCGAGCACGAGCATGCCAGCCAAGCAATTTGAATTCCTCGGGACGCATTAACGGATGCGCCCCCACCGCGGAAAGTTCTGTCATGCAGCGTCTTCAGAGGCCGCATGACGCGTAGCGGCGTAATTAGCTGCAACTCGATGCCCACATCTGTTTCGGCATCCAGTCGTTATCGCAGCTCGGGTCATAGTCGCGGTCAAAGACGGGATACGAGCTGTCGAAGCGGCGCATCGCGTTCTGGTCGATCCCGTCCGAATACATGCGATCACTGCCGAGCCGAGCACCGCCTCGATTGCCGCCGCCGCGTGCCTCGGCTGCTACCGTGAGCAGGCTCGATGCCAGCACGGCCGTTGCAAGAATCGTTATCGTTCGTCTCATGGCTTTCTCCGTTCAGTTTTGCGAAGCGCGCTGCTCAAAAAGCGCGTAATCGATCGTTTCCATGAGTCTGAGCTAGATAGACCTTCTTTGCTTGCCCATTAAAATCACGTTCAGAACGACGGGTACCGCGTTTATCGTCCGTTTCCGCGCGAGCGATACGATGGCTATGACACCTGTCCACGCTCGCCTAACCGCAATACGGCGGCGTCGTGTTCGGATGCAAAAGGTACCAGTCGTAGCAACTCAGGTCGTAGCCATAGCCAGGATAGAACCTGTCGAAGCGATGCATCGCGTGATGGTGAAAGCCGTCGATATGCTCGCGACCACCGAGGCCGATGCGACCGCCATCGACGCGACCGATGACGCCGCCGCCGATGCCGCCGGTATGAATACCCGTACCAGGTTGGATAGCTGTACCAATGTGCTCACCGGCCCCGATGCCTCCAATGTGCGTGCCGCCAAGGCCGCCGATATGACCGACACCAACGCCACCCAGACCGCCGATGTGAGCACCGCCGCCAAAGCCACCGATATGACCGCCACCGAAGCCACCGCCCAAACCGCCACCGTGGCCGCCGCCGCCGAATCCACCGCCGCCACCGCGCGCCATTGCTTGCCCGGAAAGCAAACTCGTTGCCAGCAGCGCAGTCGCCAAAATGGTCATCACTTGTCTCATCATTTTCTCCATTCGGTTACGGAATGCCGCGCGCCACTCGAGGGCCGCGCGACACCGAAACTTCTGATGAGCCAAAAATAGGCCTGATGCAGCGGTATACCCACTAAATTCGCTTTCAGAATTTCCAGTGGCGCGAGGTTCACCCTTGCGACGATTTTCCGTCAGGGGACTTGGCCACCAGTCCGACGGAGCCGCAGTCGCGAGGTCGTCGAACGCGGGCAGCGACGGATCCCTCGCTTTTGCGATTCTTTTTCCAAAAAGAACGAAAATTTTTCGTTTGCTGGCGAGTACGCCGGCGCGGGCAGCTCGGTACACTAAAAGCCAATTTAGTGGCAGCGGGCCCTCTCCCTCCTATTTCTCCAACGAGATGTCGCTTGCTGTTGTTTCCCGTTTCCTCTCCGCAATCGAGTTCGCGCCGAGAGAGGCGACTGTCAGACCGGAAGTCCAGAGTCCGGAAACAGCGGGCACCTGCGTGCGAACGGCATCGCCACCCCAAAACGAGAGTTCTACCGATGACACTTGCTGAACCCCGCCAAACCACCATGGAATTCGTCAATATCCCCGGCACCTCGATTCGCGCATCGCGCATCGCATTGGGGACCTGGGCGATCGGTGGCTGGATGTGGGGCGGCAGCGATGAGCGCGAGGCCATCAAAACCATCCACACGGCTTTGGACCGCGGAATCAATCTGATCGACACGGCTCCGGTCTACGGCTTCGGTCGATCTGAGGAGATCGTCGGAAAGGCGTTGGCGATGGATGGCCGCCGCAAGGGGGCAATCATTGCCACAAAGACGGGCCTCGACTGGAAGGATGGCAAGCCGTTCCGGAATGCGCGGAAGACTCGGATTGTCGAGGAAGTCGAGAATTCGTTGCGCCGGCTGCAAACAGACGTCATCGATCTCTACCAGGTGCACTGGCCCGATCCGAACACGCCGATTGCGGAAGTCGCGGAAGCCATGGGGGCACTGCATCGAGCAGGCAAGATTCGCGCGATCGGCGTCAGCAATTTTAGTCCCGCCCAAATGGACGAATTTCGAAAGGTGGCGCCGCTGCATACGGCGCAGCCGCCCTACAATCTGTTCGAGCGCGAGATCGATCGGGACGTGCTTCCCTATTGTCGCGAGCGTGACATTGCGGTGCTTGCCTATGGCTCACTATGCCGCGGGCTATTGTCCGGCCGCATGTCGGAGTCAAGCGCCTTCACCGGCGACGATCTTCGCAAGAGCGATCCGAAATTCCAGGCTCCCCGTTTCGCTCAATACCTCGCAGCCGTCGAACAGCTGGACCGCCTCGCAAAAGAGCGCTTTGGCAAGCGAGTCATTCACCTTGCCGTCCGATGGGTGCTCGATCGCAACAAGATGAATATCGCCCTGTGGGGCGCGCGCCGCGCCGACCAATTGTCACCCATCGGCGATGCGCTAGGCTGGCAAATCGATAGCCAGGTCATGGCAGAGATCGACCAGATTCTTCGCAAGACCATCAAGGATCCGGTAGGCCCCGAATTCATGGCACCCCCGGACCGTGTCGTCGCCGCGTAATCAGGAAAACGGATCCACACCGCGGTCTTCAAAACGCGAAGTTAGGATTCTGAACGCCAATTTAATGGCTGGGCTTCCGGTACGCCCTTAACTTCGGAAACATCAACTTCAAGCCCACTCGGAAGACCCATGACTGAGTTCGAGGCGATCCGCGTTGTCAGCCCAGAGCAATTCGACCTCGGTACCGCACAAACGCCGGGTTCGGAACGCCGTGCCGCAATTGCGCCGGAACTTTCCGTCAATTCCGCCTTGTGGGGCGGCACTTTTACAGTCGAGCCCGGCTCCCGGACGGGAATTCACCATCACGGAAATCAGGAGACCATAGCGTACGTACTCGCGGGAAACTGCGACATACGCTGGGGAGCAAAGGGCGAATTCGTCGCGCGCGCCAGGGCCGGTGACTTCATTCACGTCCCTGCTTTTCTGCCGCATATGGAAATCAACCCGTCGAAGGTCGAGCCGTTTCGCTGGGTCGTGGTCCGGAGCACATCGACACCCATTGTCGTCAATCTTCCCGACCTTGTCTGGCCATGAGCCAGACATCTCAGCAATTGCCAACCTGCCGGCTCGGGTTCAGAACTCGGTTCGCTCGAGAAACGCTAATCGCTCTGCCGCGAATTTTCCTGCAGGGCAGTAACGGCCTAGGCAAACTGATAGGTTTACCCGTGCGCTTGATGGTGTTTCGAATGCCGCTCACAGTGAGACTCTTGCGGATAGTTGCCGTCCTGCAGGCGGCGTTGTGCAGTCCGGCATTCGCCCAGCAGCTCGACTACGTGCCCGAGGTCAACGACATGTCCACGATTCCGATCGGCCCCACCTCACCGCTTGGAATAGACTCCAGTTCGTCTGTAGGTGGGAGCGGAATCCCGCTCGGCGCAACCGAAATCCCGTCCGCAGGCGTCAGCCCGCTAGCCACCTACTCGACAGGCACAATCGCATTGCCGGGCTCCGGCACGACATGCACGACGTTGGGGACTTCGCAAACGGGGCTTACCGCACCGACCTATACCTATGACGGCGGTGGAATGGCAATGGGATCCGCAGCAACCGCGACTGCAGCAACAGCGGGTACGACGATGACGAGCACCGCGGCGACACCAGGTAGCGCACAGACGGCCGGGGTTTCCGTGCCAGTCGCAGCGCCGACAGACCCGGGAACGCTGCCGAGCTCCGGGATACCGACAACCTACGCAATGGGAACGGTGGGAGTGTCCGGAATGTGTAGCCCTGGCTCGAGCGGCCTGTCACCCTCAGCTCCAACGTCGACGACACCGACAACGCCTGGCGGCAGCCCTAGAACCGGAATTCCATTGGGTTCTGCGGAGATTGCCAATCTCGGCGTCAGTTCCTGGGCTACATTACCGACGCTGAGTGCGTCGCCGTTTGCGACCACAACGACAGGGACCACCCTACCGACGGTTCCGACCATGCCCGTTGTTACGACTCCATTGTCGACTTCGACGACCAACACAACGGCGTCGACGAGTCCCACGGGGTTGTTGCTCAATGTTTCAGGAGTCCCTGCCAATGTATCAGGAATCCCTGTTCTCGTGCCAGGCTTGGCAAGCCGCCACTAATTCAACATTCAAATTCGGGAACGCACCTGGCGAAAAGCGGGTGCAAGCGGCGCTGCGCCGTGGGATTTGGAAAAATCGAAGCGTCCTCTCGTTCGCTGCATAACTCATTATTTAATCGAAGTGCGAGCGCGAGATGCCATCTTGGGAGGGATGAATGCAATGACGCGTTCGAAGCGATGTTTGGCAGGTCTGAGATCGTCCTGCCGGTTGATCCGCTTATCCGGGGAGTCCTCATGAGACCGTTGCTCATCATCGCGGTGGTTTCCACCTCCTATTGCTGTAGCCCCGCATTCGCCCAAGTCGGCATGGGCACGACTATGCCACCGCTCAGCGCCACCTCGCCGCTGGGAACCAATCCCGGTACGCCGATCGCCGGGACCGGAATCCCAATGGGTGCCTCACCGTCTTCAGGGCCTGTGGTCAGTTCGCTGCCCAGCTATCCGACGGGCGCAAGCAGCACGGCGTGCTCGACGCTGGGGACCCCGCCGACGGCAATGTACGGATCCCCCTCCAGCTATGATGGGGGTGGCATCACGCTGAACGGAATTTCACCCCCCGCGACCGCATCCCCGGCCCCCGCCGCATCCGCCGCGCAGGCAACAACGTCGTCGGGAATATTCGCGACCTCAGCATTGTCATCGACCTCCGGAATGGCGGCGACGGCAGGCTCGTCGGGAATGTGCGGTTCTGGGGCAACCAACGTTGCCTCGTCGTCGACGCCGACTTCTGCGTCGTCCGCGACACCAAGCACTCGAGTCGGAATTCCGCTTGATTCCACGGAGATCGGCAATCTCGGGGTTAGCTCCTACACGATGGTGCCCATACCGAGCGTCGCGCCAACTACAAGTACCGCGGGGCCGACCGCGACGGTACCAACGATCCCCGCCGTTTCATCTCCCTCCACGGCTTCTTCTGCGACGACAAGCCCGGTGCCATAAACAGTTCCTGATCTGCAAGCGAGAGCGACCATGAAAAAGAAGGTCATCATTTCTGCTGCCTTAGTGACGAGTATTATCGTCGCAACCGGCGGTCTTTTTTATCTGCTGCACGTTCGACCACTAGAGGAGGCGGTGGCTGCGCCCGTTCCTCCAGCTCCTGTGCCCGTCGTCGCTGCGACCGTCGCTCAACATGACGTCCCGATCTATCTTGTCGGCGTTGGGACGGTGATCGCGTACAACACCGACGTCGTGCGCGCCCAGATCCAGGGACAAATCATCAGCATCAATTTTACCGAGGGCCAGAAGGTACACGCGGGCGACTTGCTCGCGCAAATCGATCCGCGTCCCTATCAGGCAATGATCGACCAGTACACTGGACAACTGGAACGCGATCAGGCGCAGTTGGTGAACGCTCAGGCAAACCAGAAGCGCTACAGTCAGTTGGGAACCCAGGGCTGGGCTACGCCACAATTGATCGAAACACAGACAGCGCAGGTGGGTGAGCTGCAGGGAGCAATCAAGACCGACCACGCTCTGATCGACGCCTCCAAGGTACAGCTCAGCTACACGCGGCTGACAGCACCGATCGATGGCGTAGTTGGCATTCGTCAGATCGACGTCGGCAACATCATCAGCCCATCGACTGCGAGCGGTCTGTGCGTCGTTACGCAGCTCGATCCGATTTCGCTGATCTTTACGCTTCCCGAGACGGTGCTGCCGCAGATTCAGCAGCAACAGGAGAAGGCCAAAGCACCGCTCAGGGTGATCGCTTACAGCCAGGACAATACGATCAAGCTGGACGAGGGCGAGCTCGGCCTCGTCAACAACGAAATCCTGCAGACGACCGGTTCAATCCAGCTCAAGGCAAATTTTTCCAACAAGGACAATCGACTGTGGCCGGGCGAGCTTGTCAACGCGCGGTTACTTCTCGACACGCGGCATAATGGTCTGACGGTTCCGGCAGCGGTCGTGCAACAGGGTCCGAAAGGACCCTACGCCTGGGTCATCAAGCCTGACAACACCGTTGCAATCAAACAAATCAAGATCGCGCAAAACAGCGACGGCCAGGCGCTCATCGATTCCGGCCTCGACGCAAATGAGCAGGTCGTCGTTGACGGACAATACAAGCTGCAGCCGGGCGCTCATGTCACGATATTGCACGGCAAGGCGGCTGAAGAAGCTGCCGCCCAGGACGCGATGCAGGCGCCGATCCCATGAACATTTCCGCACCTTTCATCCAACGGCCAATCGCCACCGTTCTGGTCATGGTCGGATTGCTCGTGGGCGGTCTGGTCGCCTATCCGCTGCTGCCGGTGGCCGCGCTGCCGAACATCAACTATCCGACAGTTACGGTGACGGCCCAGTTGCCAGGTGCCGACCCGCAGACTATGGGAGCAACCGTGGCATCTCCGTTGGAGCTGCAGTTTGGCGAGATCCCCGGTCTCACGCAGATGACGTCATCGAGTGCGCTTGGCTACACCCAGATTACGCTCCAGTTCGACTTGGGCCGCAATATTGATGGCGCGGTCAGCGACACGCTCTCGGCAATCCAGACTGCAACCGCGTACCTGCCCAAGAACATGCCGTATCCTCCCATGATCCGGAAAGTCAATCCGGCTGACACGCCGATCCTGGTGCTCGGGCTCTCCTCAGACAGCCTGCCGATCACCACAGTCGACGCCTATGCCCAGAACATCTTGATGCAAAAGATCTCGCAGATCTCGGGGGTTGGCCTTGTGGGTATCGGAGGTCAGCAGCAGCCAGCCGTTCGTGTGCAGGTCGATCCAACGGCGCTGGCAGCCCGCGGCATCGACCTCGAGGATGTTCGCACAGTCCTTGGCCAGGCGAATGTCGACCTTCCGAAGGGTCAGCTCAACAGCCCGCGCCAGACCTTCACTCTAAATACCAACGATCAACTCTTCGATCCTGAAAAATACGCCGACCTGATCATCGCCTATCGCAACGGATCGCCGGTCCGCATCCGAGATATCGGCCGCGCCATCAGTGCGGGCCAGAATGAACTGATCGCTGGCTGGGAGAATAACAAGCGCGCAATCATCATGGCGATACAGCGTCAGCCTGGCGCCAACGTCATCGAAACGGTTCAGCGGATCAAGGACATGATGCCTGTGCTGCAGGCGTCAATTCCAGCCGCCGTCAAGATCGACGTCATCTCCGATCGGACCCAGACCATCCGCGCGTCGGTCGCCGACGTCCAGTTTACCTTGCTGCTGACGGTCGCACTGGTCGTCATGGTGATTTTCATTTTCCTGCGCAGTTTCTGGGCGACCGTTATCCCGGCCGTGACGGTGCCGCTGTCGTTGATCGGCACTTTCGCGATCCTTTACGAAATGGGCTACAGTCTCGACAATCTCTCGCTGATGGCACTGTCGATCGCCGTGGGATTTGTGGTGGACGATGCTGTCGTCGAGATCGAGAACATCACGCGTCATATCGAGGAAGGCCTTTCGCCATATGACGCCGCCATGAAGGGGTCAGGCGAGATCGGCTTCACGGTCATGGCAATCACCTTCTCTCTGATTGCGGTGTTCATCCCCCTTTTCCTGATGAGCGGTTATGTCGGACTTCTGTTCCGAGAATTCGCGATAACCGTCAGCGTGGCTCTGGTGCTCTCGCTCGTTATCTCGCGGACGCTGACGCCGATGATGTGCGCCTACCTGCTCAAGCCGGAGAGCAAGGAGCACGGCTGGCTCTACCGCCTGTCGGAGCGCGGTTTCGATGCCCTGCTCTATGCCTACGAAGCCGGCTTAAAGATCGCGTTGCGACACAGTTTTGTGACCCTGATGGTGATGATCGGTACGGTCGTTATGACCGGATACCTCTATGTCATCATTCCCAAGGGCTTCTTTCCCCAGCAGGATACCGGATTGATCATCGGTCAGTCCGAAGCGGCGCAGGATATCTCGTATCAGGCCATGACCCAGCGCCAGCAAGCCATGCTTGATGCCATCGTGAAGGATCCAGCCGTGGACTCGGTGGCTGCCGCGACAGGCGCCGGCGGCGGCCTTTACACGCTCAACGATGGCCGTGTGTTCATTCAGCTCAAGCCGAAAGCGCAGCGCGGCCCGATCGACCAGGTAATCAAGCGGCTGCAGACCAACCTCGCGAAAATCCAGGGCATCACACTTTATATGCAGGCCGCGCAGGACATTACCGTCGGCGCCCGGTTGAACAAGACCCAGTTCCAGTACACGCTGAACGATGCCGACCCCGGCGAGCTCAGCCATTGGACGGACCAGTTCCTCGAGAAGATCAAGGCACTCCACACCGTCACCGATGTGGCGACCGACCAACTAAATGCCGGGCCGCTGCTCGACATTACTATCAAGCGCGACGTCGCATCGAGCTATGGCATCCTGCCCTACACCATCGACAATACGTTGGACGATGCCTTTGGTCAGCGCATCGTCTCGACCATCTACACCACGCTGCAGCAATACCACGTCGTTCTGGAGGTCACTCCAAACTTCCAGTATTCGCCCGATGCGCTGAGCAACATCTATGTAAAATCGTCGAGCGGGCAGCAGGTGCCCATATCGACGCTTGTTGATTCGGTGATCAAGGCGGCGCCACTTGTGGTCAACCACACGGGTCAATTCCCATCAGTGACAATCTCCTTCAATCTTGCGCCCGGCGCCGCGATCGGCCAGGCAGTCAGCGAAATTCAAGCGATCAAAAAGGACCTGCACCCGCCGCTGTCGCTGCAGACCAGTTTCCAGGGCAACGCGCAGGCCTTTGGAGCGTCGCTCAAGAGCACGCCGATCCTCATTCTCGCCGCGCTGTTCGTGATCTATCTAATCCTTGGAATACTCTATGAAAGCATCATCCACCCGATCACGATCATCTCGACCCTGCCTTCCGCCGGCGTCGGTGCGCTCCTGCTGCTGATGGCGGCGCACTTCGATCTGAGCGTGATCGCGATCGTCGGCATCATCCTGCTCATCGGTATCGTCAAGAAGAACGGCATCATGCTGGTCGACTTCGCGATTCAGGCCGAACAAAACGAAGGGCTCTCGACCGAGGACTCGATTTACCAGGCCTGCATCAAGCGCTTCCGGCCCATTCTGATGACCACCATGGCGGCACTGCTGGGAGCCGTGCCGATGATGGTCGGCACCGGAGTCGGCTCCGAGATCCGCCAGCCGCTCGGCTACGCCATTGTCGGCGGCCTCGCCCTTTCGCAGATCCTCACGCTCTATACAACGCCGGTTGTCTATCTCTATCTCGACCGGCTGCAAACACGGCTATTCGGGGAAAGGCATCAGATCACCCCCGGCATCGCCGAGGCTACGCCCGCAGAATGACGGAGGAGATTTCCCAAGGAGGTAAATACGGCGGCGGCTATTTCTGCGGTCCGCCGCAAAGTCGGCACCTGTCGGGAGGAAGCAATTCGGCCTGCCATGGGAGAGCACAACACTTTCTTATGTAGACGATAACTGGCTCATGTAGACGATAACAGGCCGACCGAACTTCCAGCCGCACTCCTCGTCAGTGAGTTCGTAGCGCATACTGTTGCGAAGTGGAAGCAGCGTGAGACCGTCGCTGATCTCCCGACAGGCTTCAAGGAAGCCCAGTCGACTGTCCTCTCCATCGAGGAAGAGCGATTATCGTTGCGATCCGGCTGCGTTGCAGGTGATGCTCTCCCAAGGGGCCAATCCAGTCGCCTGAGCGACACACAGAGGGGAGATAACATGAAATTCGTTTCTGTCGCCGCATTGGCACTTACTGGCTGCCTTCTCGGCTTCAATTCCGCAAACGCACAAGGAGCCGCTATGAAAACGACGCCGACGACCAAAATTCTCGCCATCGGGACCATCAATCCCGGTTTTGAACAATCGCAGGTATTTGCTGTCCTACCGGAGGAAGTTCGGGAAACTGTCGACCTCTACCTCGATGGCAAGATCGAGCAGTGGTACTCGCTACAGGGAAAGCCGGGCGTGGCGTTCATCATCAACGTCACCGATCCGGCCGTCGCTCACGAAATGCTCGAAAAGCTGCCTTTGGGTAAAGCACGTATGATGAGCTTCGAACTGATCCCCATTGGCCCGCTCAACCCGCTTCGCTTTTTGCAGGGTATGCAGCCGAAACCTTGAGATATGCTGGGCCTTACTTGGACGTCATGCGCGGGCGCTAGGTGTTCAGTCCCACTGCATGACGGCAATCGTTCAATCGATGACGTCGTCGCCGCGACGGTCGCGGCGCTGACTGCCGAGGCGGGTGTCTACAATATCGTCGCTGTTGGGGGCTGAGGGACATCAGTCGGCCAGTCGCTTAGTGAGAACACGTCCTATTTCCGCCCCGCAGGCGCAAATCCGTCCGTCAAAGTCTGCATGAACGCAACCAGTGCGTCCTCCTCCTCGATCGCCAGACCGAGATTTCCTACCTTGCTTTTGTTCATATTCTCCGTCGTTTCGGGCGCCGGCCAGCAACCCGTACCCTCGCGCTGGTCGTTTGGCGCACACCGCGGCAGCACATCGCGAGTATTGTAGAAGTGCACGATCTGCTTCAGGCTTTTGAAGTACCCGTTGTGGCCGTATGCCTTGACAAAGTCGGGACTCGGCCGCTTGTCGACATTGCGCAGGGTCGGCACCTTGAATCGGCCGCGATTTTGCGCCGCCAGGGGTTTCCAGCGCGCGTCGACCGCCGAGGGCTGACTGAGCGGATGACCGTCGGCGAGAAAGCCGCCGACACCGAGATCAACGAAGGATGGGCCCCTCTTGTTCGCAACATAGCCCAGGGCGTCGGCTTCGCCTTCGGCATAGTAAGGCAGATCCGGATTCGCGGGCGTGCCGATATTGCTCGCTGTGAAGTCGGTGAACAGCGGCTCTTCGCCTGGCCCCCCGTCGCGGTGGCATTCGTTGCATTTGGCCCTGCCGCGAAATAAATCGTACCCCTGTTGTTCCTGGGCCGTGAAACGCGCCTTGCCGGCCTGAACGGCGTCATATTTCGAAGAGAACGCTGTCACCTCGTGCGACGCTTCGTAGCTCGCTATCGATTGCGCCATCTGGTCGAAAGTTGCTGCAGCCCGGCCACGATCGACGGGCGCGAGATGGACGGGCGATGGATCATTGGCGGGCGGTGGACCCGGGCGGTTGCACACGTCCTCGGTCTCGGGCGGCCACGAGATCGCGAACGCCTGGGCGCCCCACACGCTTTCAAACAGGGGCCGGTAAGGTCGCCTGGCGGCTCGGTAAACGGCACAGGCGAAATCGGCCAGTCCCATTTCGACCGGGTTCGTCGGCGGCCCCTCCGCCTGCTCGGCTGCTGGATTGCCGAGCCGGCGGCCGGTCGCGCGCATGTCCCAAAAATTGCCTCCGACCAGATCGCCCTGTCCTTCATTGTAGTGAAGCACTGGAGATAGCGGCGCGTAAGTGTGGGTTTGCGGCTTGCGTTCGCTGAACCGGGTTCGGACCGAGCCGGGATACGATCCCGTGGTACGATTGAGCTCCGAGCTGGGCCCCGTGAATCCGGCTTCCGGCATGTGGCAGAAAGCGCACGCTTCGTTTCGATTCACCGACAGCTCGTTATCGTAGAGCAAAAGCTTGCCGAGCAATTCGATCTGCTGCACCTGATTGTCGGGGGGTGACGTCAGGCGGGCGATCGTCTCCCCTTCTATTCGATCGATTTCGTTCTCGATCCGGGAGATCTCTTCAAGGGTAGCTGGAGAGAATGATGAGACGCGATTATCGCGCCCGTCCAAATCGCGTCCGAATGCCGGCGGCGTCGCGGCTGCGATAGCCACAGCAAGGCTGATCGATCGAAACATGTCCAAGACGGGTGGGAGACAATTCTTCCCCATTTCATCGCCTTCGGGGGACGAGATGGCGGCAAGCGCCATCAGCAAGAAGCAGGAGAACTCGCCGATACTTTGGCAGAAAGCCAGCTTTTAGCCGGACTTTGCTACTCTCGGCCGCAATGCTGCGCCGCGACCGGCGAGCGGAGGAGTCAAAGCTTTTGCCGATTCCGCAAGACCAGCTTTCCGGGCGCGGCGCTCGTAATCCTCTGCAAGACCCTTGAGCCTGTCTGCAATCGTCTGGTCCGTCATGTTTTTTGCGATTCCGAGCAGAGTCCGCGCCGTGCTCAGATATTCCTTGCTCACCATCGGGGCGTTCCAACGTCACTCATCATGAACGGGGATGTAAGTACGCTCGGACTGCCACGAGTTCACAATATTGCGAGATATTCGAAAGCATTGGCCGCGGTCAGCGCGGCCAAGCCATGTACCTGGATCTGTGTTTGGGGAAATCTCCCTGGACTTGGTCCTGGCATTGACTGCCTGCAGGTTGTCTCTGCAACATCTGCTGCCGCGAATCCTGCGCCAAGCGATTTCGGACGATGCTACACGGTTGGGAAATCGGCTTTGGGATCAATCGATGAGATGATCGCCACCATCGTCGCAAACGTTTCCGGGATAATAGCCATCGCCGTACAAGCCGCCATAGCCTGAATGAAAGGCGCACCGGCCCGAGCCATATCCAAAATGTGTCGCGTCCACCACCGGCAACTCACGACCGGCCCGATTGTCATACTTGTGATGCATGGCCATTGCCGGACTGGCCAACACGAACGAAATCAATACCGGCGCAATCAACCTGAAGCTCATTGTCTTACTCTCTGTTTGCACCATCCGATCGAGGTCAGCGGCATTCGCTTCGAAGCCAGACGTGATCGATGGCCCGTCTTGTTATCTGTCTTGCTGCTGAGATAAGATTTGATTTCGGTGATGCCATTAAATTGCGATTTAGGCCTGCATCATCATTGGCGTCGCCAGCCTGCCATGCTCTGCAACGCTCCGTCGCGGAATATCAGGCCATGCAATAGGGCAGCGGCGGCGTGTGCGACAAAAACTGCGAACAGGATAAATGCAAGCGCCGGGTGATGCCCCGTCTCAGGACAGAGTAAAGGAAATGGATGTCATTCCCCTCTTATTGTCTCTTCTGGCCGCTCGCTGGCGATCAAGGGATGAGATCAAACAGACCCTGTGAGAGTTCGACAGCTAAGGTCGAACTGGTCTCAGCGAGATAAGCCATCGTAAACAAAGCCCCGGCCACGATTGCCAACTTGAGGGCAACACCGTCGATCTTGTCGATAAAGGCAAAGCGCGCCTCGTCCTTTGCGCGAACGTGCTTTGCCATATAGAACAAGATTCCGAGTATCATGGCGTACCGCTCTGTAGTTGCTTTGCTTTTGCACGACAGGCCCGACGTCCGGTCGATAGACTATTGATCGGTATTCGGCCGGCCTGGCCCGGCTAATTCTGCGAAAGCGGACTGGAATCCAGAACGAAGCCGGCACCGCGCACGCTGCGTATCATCGCCGGCTCGTTCGGGCAGTCGACCTTGCGACGAAGCCGCCCCATATGAACATCGACGAGATTCGTCTGCGGAACGAACTTGTAGTTCCAAACCTCCTGCAGAAGCTTTGCTCGCGTCAGCAGTTGGTCGCTGCGCTCCATCATGTATCGGAGCAGTCGAAACTCGCGCGGCCTCAGATCAATCTGCCGTCCGCCTCTTTTGGCCGTTCGATCGAGCAGATTGAGTTCAAGTGGTCCAACGCGCAGCATTGTCTGTGAGTCGGAGGGAACGGCGACCGCCTCCGGAGTCATCGTTTCCACGATTGTCAGCGCCGGACTTGACGGCAAGCCGCTCATTGGCGTGGTCGATCCGCGAATCCGATCAGCAATCTTTCCCAGCGCATTAGGAAGTTGGGAAGACCCGCCGTCCGCGACAACAGCGCCAAGCAACGTTTTCGTCGAAACCTCATCAAGGGTGAAACGAAACAGGATCGGACGTCCGTTCAGATGGATCCTCAGCTCCGCTGCGTTGCTCCCTTCGAGTCGGCTGTCCTCTCTGTCGTCCATCCGGTGGATATTCTTCGAATGAATCGAGGAAGCGTGAAATTTCACGGGCGCGAACGCTAAAGTCCTTGCATTCGAGCGGCCGGATACCGTGCCGGGCCGTTCGGCCATATCGCGGAGAATGCGCTGATTTCTCATGTTGCCTTCCTTCTTCCGAACATCTTCTCGGAAAGTGCCGATTGAACTTAAAGTCTCACGTTGTCAGCATGAGCTCCGCTTCGGACGCTTTTTTCATCCGCTTGGGAGCGACCGCAACCACGGCAGCTCTCGTATTATTTGAAAGGTCAACGACTCTCTTGCAGTGATCCGCGTAGCAGCTCTGGTCACAGTAATAGAGCTGTGTTCCCATCTCGCGCAGATATGAATTGCTGATTGATTCACCGCACAGCGCACACGTGGAATTTCTAAAGGGAGTCCTGCCATTCACCAGAATAAATTTCATGCGACACCTCGAGGCGCTGGTTACGTGAACGTGATCCAGAATGTCGAGTACTTCACGGCTTGTTTGATCTCGTTGCCCGGAGCGATCGACATCACCTGCTATCTGGTCTGAACGATTAACGGGATGAGGCTGCCGGCTCAATTGTACGCGGGGTGAACGCGCGCATAGAAAGGGTTCAACGGACTATACGAACGTTTGTAGAAGCTGGTCGCCCCGCTCGAACCTGCTTGGCCGCCGCGGCCGGTTGCCTCAAAACTCGCTATAGGGCCATAGGCGGAACGAATTGCTGATCCAGCGCCAAAGTGCTTAAATCAGGTGCCCCGGGGGAAACAGGAACGCTCAGGAAGGAGCGTGACCAGACCATGACTCTCCTGAAAGCGGCACTGCATATTTTTTCGGTATTGGCTTTCGGCATCCGGCAATTCGGAGCTGAACATGACCTTGCCTGGTCGGTCGAAACACACTCCCATCGCAGTGCCGGCGCTGTTGGCAGCTCGGTTTGGATGCGCCGGAGCGAGCGTAGCTGAATCAAACGGACGAATAGAATGATCGGATCTGAATCAAGCATTCTGTGGCTAGCGAAGCCGAAAGGCTTCGCCTATGCAGTTCCGCTATTGTCGATCGCCGTTGCTGTAATCGTAACTGCGTTCATGGCTCGGTTTTTTACGCCTGAGCCTATCGGATTGCTCATGCTCAGCGCCGTGATTGCGACGGCATGGCTTGCTGGCCTCGGCCCGGCACTATTGGCGATCGCGCTTGGGCTTCTTGCCTTCCAATACAACATCGCAGCGCCGACCAATTTATTCGTCTGGAAGCATAATTTTCTCGCACTAGACCCGTCGGAGGCGCCACGTCTGGTGTTATTTGCCATTGTTTCCTTGTTTGTTGCTTTCGTGATCAACGCAAAGAGCAAGGCCACAGAAGCCTTGCGGCATTCGCGCGACGAGCTGCAGGCAGCAATCGAAGGTCTGAAGCGGACTGAATCAGCGCTGCTGCATACCGAAATGTATCTGACCGAGGCGCAGAGATTGACTCGAACCGGTAGCTTCGGATGGAATGTCTCGACCGGAAAGAACTTCTTCTGGTCGGACCAGACCTTCCGGATTTTTGGATTTGATCGGGCAACCACACCGACCGTCGAACTTGTGGTTCAGCGCGTCCATCCCGAGGATCGCGCCGCCGTGCAGGCGATGGTTGACCGGGTGTCCAACGAAGACAAGGATTTCGAACATCAATATCGATTGCTGATGCCGGACGGTTCGGTGAAGCATGTCCATGCGATGGCACGCGCTACGAAAGATGAAGATGGTCGCGTCGAATTCATCGGGGCGGTAACGGACGTGACGGCTGCAAGGGAAGCCGAGCGGAAATTGCGGCTTAGCGAAGCCTATTTGGCCGAGACCCAACATCTTAGTCAAACAAGCAGCTGGGCCTGGGATGAGCGCCTGAAGGAATACGTGTACCTCTCCGATGAACTGTATCACCTGTTCGGGGTCGAGCGAGGTAGAGAGTCGGAGTTGGTAAAGACTTATCACAATCGTATACTCCCCGAAGACAAGCTCAGAGTCATCGAAGCGGCTCGCCAGGCAATCCGCAACAAGACCGACATAGATATCGATTTTCGGCTCAGGCTTCCGGACGGTACGACGAAGCATGTGCATTCGGTCGGACATCCAGTCCTCAATAGCGAGGGCGAGGTGATCCAGCTTGTCGGGACCAATGTCGACGTCACCGAGCAGTACGAGGCAAGGCAAAGACTGCAAAAGGCCTTTGACGAGATCAAGAGATCGCAAGACCACCTTCGACTGGTCATCGACACTATCCCGACTCTGGTCTGGCGTGCGAAACCCGACGGCGTCCCGGATTTCCTCAATCAGCCCGCGCTGGATTACACCGGTCTTTCGCTGGATCGGGCCGAGCTGGGGTGGCCTCGCGCTTTTCATCGAGAAGACAAGAAGCCCATGTTGATAAAGTGGAGCGCCATACGGGAGTCGGGAAAGCGAGGCGGACTGGAAGCGCGGCTGCGGCGCCACGACGGCGAATATCGGTGGTTTCTGTTCGAGGCGGAGCCGCTGCGCGATCAATCGGGCAACATTGTCAATTGGTATGGGTCCGCGACCGACATACAGGACCGCAAACTGGCCGAGTTCGCACTCCGGGATAGCGAACAGCGCTTTCGCGATTATGCCGAAACGGCCTCCGACTGGCTTTGGGAGACTGGGCCAGATCACCGGATCACAAGCATATCTGAGCACATCAATGCAATTGGCCTTCGGTTCGCCCCTGTGTCGGGTCTGGCTCGATGGGAAGTCGCGTCGGATTACGAGACTGAACCCGAAAAGTGGCGGCTGCATCGGGAGACCCTTGATGCCCATCGGCCGTTCCGTGATTTAGTTTATAGCCTCGTCAACGAAAGCGGGTCCCCGGTGTACGTCCGATCCAGCGGCAAGCCGGTCTTCGACGTCGACGGTCGTTTCCTCGGCTATCGCGGTACTGCTACCGATGTCACCGCGTTGATACGCGCGGAGCAAGCCGAGCAGGCTCTGCGCAAGGCGCAGGCGGAGCTCGCTCACGTGACGCGCGTAACGATGCTGGGCGAATTGACCGCATCAATCGCCCATGAGGTAAACCAGCCGCTCGCGGCCGTCGTTGCCAATGCAGAGGCCTCGCTCCGCTGGCTCAACCGTGAGCAGCCCGACCTCCCCGCGGCGCGCCGGTCGGTGGAATGGGTGATCAATGACGGCTGTCGGGCCAGCGACGTGATCCGGCGTGTTCGGGCGCTAGCGAAAAAATCCGACATGGAAACCGCGCGGCTCGATCTCAATCAGGTCGTCAACGAGGCCATTACCCTGGTCGATCGCGAGTTGATCAAGCATCAGGTCTCGCTGCGCACCGAACTTGCGCCTGCATTGCCGGAGATTCTTGGTGATCGGGTTCAGCTGCAACAGGTGATCATCAACCTGCTCATGAACGGTATTGAAGCAATGGATTCGATCACCGATCGGCCGCGTGAACTCTTGATTCGATCCGGCAAAGACGATACGGGCCAGCTGATCCTGAGTGTCACCGATAACGGAATTGGAATTTCCGCCGAAAACGCCAATCGGCTATTCAATGCCTTTTTCACGACCAAATCGAGTGGACTTGGCATGGGCCTGTCGATCTGCCGTTCAATCGTGGAGGCTCACGGCGGGCGTATGTCTGCGTCAAGCAATGAGGGCCCTGGGGCAACATTTCAACTTGTCCTGCCCCTTCACCGGGAGGATATCTGATGACCCAGCGTCCGAAATCGGCGTCTGCAGCAACGACGGACACGGGTGGACCCACCGTTCTGGTAGTCGAAGACGATGAATCGGTACGCCGGGCACTCAGCAATCTCTTCCAATCCGTCGGACTGGATGTTCAGCTGTTCGGCTCGGCATCTGACATGTTGCAAAGCAAGCTTCCCGCGAACGCCAGCTGCCTGGTACTTGACGTCAGATTGCCCGGCTTGAGCGGCCTCGATTTTCAAACCGAGCTGGCCAAGGCCAAAATCAACATCCCAATCATTTTCATGAGCGGTCACGGCGACATTCCGATGACCGTGAGAGCCATGAAGGGAGGCGCTGTTGATTTCCTGACCAAACCATTTCGTGATCAGGACATGCTCGACGCGGTGGGAGCGGCGATCGAACGCGACCGGAAGCGTCGCGAGACGGAAAAAGTCGTGTCGGACTTGCAGGCGCGCTTTGAGACCCTGACCCCGCGCGAACGAGAGATCTTTGCTTTTGTTTCGTCCGGGCTCATGAACAAGCAGATCGCGGCTGAGCTGGGACTTGCCGAAATCACCGTGAAAATCCACCGTGGCCATATCACCAGAAAAATGGGCGCGAAGTCGCTGGCCGAATTGGTGAGACAGGCCGAAACGCTCGGCGTTCGCCGTACCAAGGCCTGAGCGGTAGTTTCTCCGCGATTGGGCCAAATTCGGCAAACCCGACTTTCGGCGTTCGGCGGCGCCCCTAAACCAAGGTTTGCCGCGCCGCAAACCAAAATCCCATCTCAACCAACTTCAGAATATCAAGCCATCGAGCACCGGCCGGACTAATCTACCTCATGCTAAGCCGGCCAGCTTTCGAACGAGAGGCAGGCGGGCCGGACCAGAGAGATCAGATCCCGTTCTGACGTTTGTTATTGCGGTTACGCCAACGGGTCTTGCGGCACATACCTTTAGAGGTCCAGAATGTCGGAACGCGGCGCTTTTCCCGATTTGATCACCCGTCGGCGACTCCTGACGGCAGCCACACTCACTGCAGCAGGCGCGCTTTTGTCATCGGTGGCCAGTGCCGAAGAACTTGTCGACCTTTCGCTGCCCGGAGGTCCTTCTGCACGGCCGATCACGACTGCATTCCCGCAGAAGGGACCGATGATCCTGCAGCGGACGCGTCCACCGCTTCTAGAAACGCCGTTCGAGGTCTTTGACAAGGGCACGCTCACTCCCAACGACCAATTCTATGTGCGCTGGCATTGGGCCGTCATCCCGACCCGTATCGAGGCCGACAAATTCTCCCTGGCCGTGCGCGGCCACGTCAATCAACCACTGTCGCTGTCGCTGCAAGACATTCTCGAATTGCCGCGCGTTGAATTGGCCGCCGTCAACCAATGTTCCGGCAATTCGCGCGGTTTGTTTCAGCCTCGCGTTTCCGGTGGGCAATGGGCAAACGGCGCCATGGGCAATGCAGTTTGGACGGGGGTCCGCCTCAAGGACGTGCTCGACAAGGCAGGCGTAAAGCCTGGCGCAGTTCAGGTTAGATTCAAGGGACTGGATGAGCCCGTGGTGGCCGATGCCCCGCACTTCATGAAATCTCTGGACATCGAGCATGCCCGCGATGGCGAGGTGATGATCGCCTATGCCATGAATGGCGAGCAACTGCCGCTGCTCAACGGGTTTCCGCTGCGTCTGGTCGTGCCTGGCTGGTATGCGACGTATTGGGTCAAGATGCTGAATGACATCGAGGTGCTGGACCAGCCGGATACAAACTACTGGACGAAGGTGGCCTACACCATTCCGGACACGCCGCACGCCAACATCGAACCCGGCCAGACGAATGTCAGGACGATACCGATCAACCGGATGGTTCCCAGATCTTTTGTCACAAATCTGGCTTCCGGCAGCACGGTGAAAGCCAAAACACCAGCAGCGCTGCGAGGTATCGCATTCGGCGGCGATTGCGGCGTGGCAAAAGTCGAAATTTCGATCGACGACGGCCAGACCTGGCGTCAAACCCAACTCGGCAATGACGATAGCAAGTACGGATTTCGCAAGTGGGAAACCCAGCTAATCTTCCCGGCAACCGGCGAGTACAGTTTTCAGGTCCGTTGCACCAATAGCAACGGGGTGTCGCAACCCGACATGCCCAACTGGAATCCGGCAGGTTTCATGCGCAACGTGGTCGAAGCGATTCGTATCGTTGCGATTTGACGGAGTTTTTGCAGATGTATCGCACCTTGCTTCCAGTGATCATTCTCTTGTCCGTCACCGCAACGCCTTCAATTGCAGCTGGCGCCAAGCCGATCGAACTCAAAACCACGCAATTCGACTTGCCTGATGGCGACAGGATGTTTCCCGACGGGCAAGGCGCAGATGCGATCAATAACAACTGCCTCGCTTGTCACTCGGCCGGCATGGTTCTTAATCAGCCTGCGATGTCAAGAGAGGCCTGGACATCCGAAGTCAAGAAGATGATCAACAATTATAGAGCTCCGATTGCGCCGGAGGACGTCGAACCAATCGTTGATTATCTCGTGGCGCTCAAGGGTGAAAAATAGATTGCGACTGCCAAGCTTCTGATTTCGAAACAGTAAAAGCTGCCTGATCCAAATCAAAATCGATCTGTTCAAACCTACGTATTATTTCAAAATCCTGATTTACGGCTCACTCTTGAGTCATGGGAGTGAGGAAGGTCGCCTTGCCAGTACCAACAATTTCATTCATTGACGACGATGCCTCCGTCCGTGGAGCAGCCGACAATTTACTTAGCTCCCACGGGTACCGGGTTCATACATTTGCTTCGGCCGAAGATTTCCTTCAATCTGCCCGCTTGGACAACTCGTCCTGCGTCGTTACCGATGTGCAAATGCCGGGAATGAGCGGTTTGGACCTCTTGAAGAGCGTACGAAGTCAAGGCGACGACACCCCCTTTATCTTGATCACGGCCTTTCCCGACGAGAGCGTACGGGCTCGAGCCGCGAAAGCCGGTGCCGACGTTCTCCTGGAAAAGCCATTTTCCTGCTCGCTTCTGATCGACTGCATCGAAGCGGCCCTGAACGGTAGCCGCCAACGAACAGGCCAGTGAAACGGCTTTTTTAAAAGAGAGCGGGAGATAACAGGCTAGTGTGGCGGTTCAGAAGTCCGCATCATTATCGCCGCGAATTCGTCATGCGGACTTCTGAACCAGAAGCCACACTAGTGCGGCGAATTTGAAGTTCCTATCGGTATCGCGGCAAGTTCGTGATAGGAACTTCAAATTCAAAGCCGCTACTCAAATCAACAAGTTGCTAGAGCTCCTTTGATTCCGAAGTTCGCATCAGAAGTTGCCGCGATAGCTTGCGAACTTCGGAATCAGGACACTAGTCCACTTGTCGGCGCCGAAACGCACTAGGCGCGACTCCGGTGTACCTTCGGTAGGCCTTCGTGAACGAGCTCGTTTCGCGAAAGCCGATCCGGATGCCGATTTGCGTCACTGGGAGCGCCGACTTTAGCAGCAAGTCCCTGGCTCGCTCCATTCGACGGATCATGTGATAGCGATGCGGAGGAACGCCAAAAGAATGCTTGAAGGCGCGCGCAAAATGATAGGGGCTGAGCTCAGCCAGTCTTGCAAGCGCGAGGAGGGATATTTCTTCCGCAAGATGCTGTTCGATATATTCCGCGACCAGCTTCTGCTTTCGTGCAGACAAGCCGCCGCGAACCGCGCCAACATAAGTTGTGATTTCCGGTCGCCTGATTTCTCCAATCGCCGCGACAACCGGTTCCTTTGCATCCTGGTTAGGTCTGACCAAAGCATCACAAGTGGCAAACGGCAACCAGCCGCGAGGAATGGGTGACGTATACTGGGTGCCACCCATTGTCCTGGCGATTTGCATCAGCTTCCGGAGGGACGAAGCGACGGATCTTCGCCGCCGACAAACGACCGATCTCTTCCGCTGAAGCCAAAGTCCTGCAAATTCCGGCTTTCGCTGGCGGACAAAGGAGTAGTCACCTGATTATAGGCTCCGCGGAAGGATCGGCTGTGGTAGTTCATGCCTTTCGCGAACACTGGCGTCGCAACCGCAGTGGAAAGAATCACTAGAGCCGCGAGTGTCTTGATCTTGGTCATCGGTTTTCTCCAAATGGATTTGTCAGCGCTAGCGCGCCTGACACCGATGTAGGTCCTCATTCCGTCGAGACCATTAAATTCAATTTCATTCGCAGCGGTGCCTTTCTCACGACAGCGTGTGTTCAATTCACGCGCATTGGCCGAGATAAAGCCATGAACAAGCCAACATGGGGCGCGGACCACAATTGCGAAGATCAGAAAAGCAATCGCTGTTGGTTCGACCGGCCGAGGAAAGAACTTGAGCACAGCAAGCTGGGACAAGCGCGAATCCGAACCGTCACCATATCTGCAACATATCCGTTGCAATAAGAGCAGGTGTTGACATGTCAGATTCCAATTCAAGCAAGCGGGACGAGGTGCCCGCTCCTCCTTTCACTTCCGCCGGCGAGCCTCAAGCTCTGTCCCAGTCCCGTCTCCCGCCGATCATGGGCGAAATAGGTTTCATAGGACTTGGCCAGATGGGCAGGGCGATGGCCGCAAACCTCGCGGCCGCCAGGCGGCCGGTTCTCGCCTATGTTCGCCGCGACGATCAAATGGCTCGGCTGAAGGCGCTCGGCCTGCGCGCCACTACCGATATGGGCGACTTGCTCGACTGCCAACTCATCATCAGCATGCTGCCCGATGACGACGCGGTGCGCCGAGTCGTGTTTGGCAGCAAGGACGATCGTCTCGACGGTCTTGCCGCCGGCCTGATGCCTGGTGCGATCCATCTGTGCATGAGCACGATCAGCACTGCTTGCGCCTCGCAGCTGTCGGCCGAGCATGCGCGGCATGGGCAAAGCTACGTCGCAGCACCGGTCTTCGGCAATCCTGATGCCGCCAAGGCGCGGCAGCTGTTCATCGTCACGGCGGGCGCTCCTGCCGACTTGGTACGGTGCCAGCCGATTTTCGACTGTTTGGGGCAGAGGGCGTTTGTGGTCGGGTCCGACCCGCAGGAAGCAAATCTCATCAAGCTGCTCGGCAACATGATGACCGCGACCGCGCTCGAGGTGCTCGCCGAAGCGACAGCAGTTGTGCGAAAGCGCGGAATGGACCCGCAGCCGTTCGTTGACATCATGACGAGTACGATGTTCGGCGGTCGAGTGCACAGGATTTACGGCGACAAGATCGTTCGCCAGGCTTACGCACCCGGTTTCATTCTGCCTCTCGTGCTCAAGGACGTTCGCCTGGCGCTCGCCGAAGCGGAGAAGGCTGGAACTCCGATGCCATCGGTGGGGGTGGTGCGGGACCGCCTGATTACGGCTATAGCGCGCGGTTACGGCGATCTTGACTGGACCGTGCTGGGACGGATCGCCGCCGAGGAAGCCGGGCTTGTCCCCCTGACACGATCCTTCGAGGGCGAGGTGGAGGCCGCTCGCGCTGAAGCAGATCGCACCTCAAGCTGAGGCCTGGATAAGACCAGTACATGGAAGAATGTTCAATCATCCCTTGGAACGATCGGACCGGCAGCAGGGTCGCAAGGCAGCCTAGACTGCCATCACCAATGCGGGCGTCTTTGCGGCAAGGTTCCTGACCGCTTTTCTCACCTTCTCGAACGCACGCACTTCGATTTGCCGGATGCGCTCGCGCGACACATTGAATTTCTCGGCAAGCTCTTCGAGCGTCTCTGGTTCATCGAACAGATGCCGCGCCTCGAAAATCTGACGTTCACGCCCGTTCAGGACCTCGATTGCGCTTGTCAGTGCGTTGAGCCGACGTTCCTTCTCGTCCTGTTCGAGGACAATAGCCTCAGGCGATGGCGACTCATCGATAAGCCGATCTTGCCATTCGCCGGTTTCGCCATCCTCGTGAAGCGGCACGTTGATCGACTTGTCTCCCACGATGCGGCGATTCATTTCGACGACTTCCTGGTCCGCGACGTCGAGGTCTTTCGCTATCAAAGCAACGTGCTCGGGACGTAGGTCGCCACCTTCAAACGCCGCTATCTTGTTCTTCGCCGATCGCAGTTTGAAAAACAGCTTTCTCTGGGCTGCAGTCGTGCCGATCTTCACCAGCGACCAGGAGCGCAGGATGTAGTCCTGGATGGACGCCTTGATCCACCACATCGCATATGTGGAGAAACGAACGCCCCTTTCGGGTTCAAAGCGATTCAAGGCCTGCATCAGGCCGACATTGCCTTCGGCGATGATCTCTGTGATCGGCAGACCATAGCCGCGGTAACCCATCGCGATCTTGGCAGCAAGGCGCAGATGGCTCGTGACGAGTTGATCTGCCGCCTCACGGTCCCCCTCTTCCCGCCAGCGTTTGGCAAGCGCGTACTCCTGCTCCCTTTCGAGCAGCGGGAAACGGCGGATTTCCGAGAAATAGGTTTTGTTGGTCCCATCGGCGGCAAGCGCAAGTCCACGCCGCGTTCGATCTGTGATCTCCAGGAACTGTCCTTCGATACCCATGTCAATACTCCGACCTGATAACTCGGTTTCTGCGCCTTGGAAAACTTTAGGTGCTCCTCAAAGAACAGGGGATTTGATCCGCGCGCTACTAAATTGGTGGTTAGGAAACTAACTTCGGATTCAAACGCCATAACTCTCGGAAATCGCTCCAAAGAGACAGCGCTAAGCGGCCTAAGTTGAAGCTCACGGATCACTGATCAGCGATTGAACGGTTTTTCGTTGACCGGATAAGCGGCGATGAAAGGCGCATCGCCGACATTCGACATCACACGTTCGCTTTGGCGAGGCCAAATCGTGATGTCTGAACCTTTATTTAATGGTTCGGCCAGGCGCTCAGCCTAATTGAAGCGCAGAGCAAACCACGGCTCAGGATCAGGTGTGATGAGGATTGCCTGAAATCGCGTCTCTCATCCCACGGTCAGATTACGCGCATCGGGCGCGACTTTGTCCCCCACTGCGCATCACATCAATGGAGAAGAGAATGCGAAAGACAATTCTGTCGGCTCTCGGCGTTTTGCTGATTGCCGGATCGGCGGTCCAAATTGCTCCAGCGTCCGCTCGGCATATCCACCGGGCGCCGGCAGCTTCAAGTGAAACGTTGCGCAATGCCTACGACTCCGCCAATGGCGGCGCGCGCTGGTGCAGCACGGAACCAGGAAATCCCTACAACCCGGACACCGACTATCAGGCCTGGTCGGCCTGGCGCGCGCTCGGGGCGTGGGATAGCCGCAACGACTGTCCATCAGCCGAATGATCCGCACGGAGAGAGCGTAATTCAACCATGAAAAAGAGCGGCCTTGAGCCGCCCTTTTTCTCGTCTCGGATATTGGCCCAATCAGGCGATCTTGCGACCACCTGGTTTTGCAATGGGCATAGGATTGTCACTCGGACGCTGTCTTTTCTCTAGCCAGCTTCAACGCGCGATCAAGATGATCAACGATCTTCGGTAAGGTCGCCCGCGCAAACTGCTTGAGGTCGGGATCGCTGCCGTCCAAGATCTCAGTCCGGAACAACGCCTCATTCCCCTTCTGATAGTCTACCTGGCCTTCGACATAGTCGCGGTCGAGCGCGTTTCCATGTTCGGCCTTGAGCGACGAAACCATCGTGTTGTAGGCGCCCCGCAACAGCGTATTCGGCGGTGCCTCAATGTTCTTGCGCGCAAGAATTTTGTTCAAAGCGTCGACGACGGGGATATGGGTGACCACCATGAGGTGCGCATAATCTCGTATCTCTGCCGTCGTTGCTCCTTTCTCGGCGACACGGCCGGAATCGATCTGAAACGGCGCCCCGAGATTGGCTTGGGCAACGAAGTTGTAATCTTCCGCGCTCAACTTTGCCGATCCGGATATCGCAGGCGGCTGGCCAGTCTGCGCATACGAGAGATGGGGACCAGAGGCGATCAGCAGCCCCGTGAGTGCGGTGCATGAGATTGCGACGACATCAGCCGCACTCCGGGGGAAAGTTCGACGGCGCTTCAGTTGCTTGTCGTGGCGTGTTTGTGACTTTTTGATCAGCACTGCAATCTCCTTTGCGGCTGGATGGTTGGTGTCCCTGATGTAGTTCGCCGTCGCTCGACCTGTTTCAAATTCACCCGACTCCCCCCGCTTGCTGAAGACGCCGGTGAGCGTCGTCAATGGAGCCGCAGCATCCGGCGATATTTCACATTCGCCCGCTGATCATCGCTTGCCAGTCATTGCCGGCCAGTTCGATCGTCCAGATATCGCTAGCGAGTATGAATATCGATCCAGGGGTCCTTCACAGATGACGAGCACTTTCAACTATACTGAGCGGCTTGCGCAGCTCATAGCCGGGATCAAGCGCGACGGCCGCTACCGCACCTTCATTCAGTTGGAGCGGATCGCTGGAGAATTCCCAACAGCCTTATGGCATCGAGCCGATGGCTCGAGCCGTCGCGTGACGGTGTGGTGCAGCAACGACTATCTCGGCATGGGCCAGCACCCGGATGTGCTGGCGGCCGTGCAACAAACCGCCGCGCGATCGGGTGCGGGCACTGGCGGGACCCGCAACATCTCCGGAACGAACCTGGCGCACGTGCAACTCGAGACCGAACTTGCCGATCTGCACGACAAGGAAGCCGCATTGATTTTCACCTCCGGCTGGATTTCGAACCTGGCCGCACTGGGCACGCTCGGACGGCTGCTGCCCGGCTGCGCAGTCTTTTCCGACGCTCTCAATCATAATTCCATGATCGAAGGCATCCGCCGTTCCGGCGCAGAGCGCTTCATCTTCCGCCATAACGACGTCGCGCATCTCGATGAGCTGATGAGTTCGGTCGACCCCACTTGCCCAAAAATCGTCGCGTTCGAAAGCGTCTACAGCATGGATGGCGACATCGCGCCGATCGCGGCAATCTGCGATGTTGCGGAAAAATACGGTGCAATCACTTACCTCGACGAGGTCCACGCCGTCGGCCTGTACGGCCCGCGTGGCGGCGGCATTGCCGCACGCGATGGTGTGACCCATCGCGTGACCTTGATCGAGGGAACGCTTGCGAAGGCATTTGGGGTCATGGGGGGTTATGTCGCCGGCTCCGACCTCCTTATCGACGTTATTCGCAGTTTTGCCGATAGTTTCATCTTCACGACTTCACTCTCTCCTCACCTCGCTGCCGGAGCACTGGCCGCCGTACGGTATCTCAAGGATCATCCGGAGCGACGGATCGCCCAACAGCGCAACGTCGAAAAACTAAAATCGATGCTGGTGGCTGCCGGAATGCCGGTTCTCGATAGCGCCAGCCACATACTCCCAGTGATCATCGGCGATGCACATCTGTGCAGACTTACGAGCGAAATGCTTCTTTCGGAGCACGGCATCTACATACAGCCGATCAACTTTCCCACGGTGCCGCGGGGTCAGGAGCGGCTGCGCATCACGCCCACGCCTTTCCACAGCGATGAGCACATGACGCATCTGGTCGATGCCCTGCGCGCCGTTCGTGCGCGCCTGAACTGGCCGATTGCAAAAGCTGCATAACACCATCGGGGACACCGGTACTGGACAAAGTGAGGATCTATGTTCGGCCTGACAGCACTGGAGCTTGCGCGAATTCAATTCGGGTTCACGATTTCATTTCACATTATTTTTCCGGCGATCACCATCGGGCTTGCAAGCTATCGGCCTGTGGCTCCTGAGGAAGGACACGGTCTATCTCCAACTCTATCATTTCTGGTCACACATTTTTGCGGTGAACTTCGCGATGGGGGTCGTGTCTGGGCTGGTCATGGCCTACCAGTTCGGCACCAACTGGAGTCACTATTCGGCGTTCGCGGGAGGCATTACCGGACCGCTCCTCAGCTACGAAGTGCTGACCGCCTTCTTTCTGGAGGCAGGCTTCCTGGGCGTCATGCTGTTCGGATGGAAGAAGGTCGGACCAGGGCTGCATTTCTTTTCGACGATGATGGTCGCGGCTGGGACTCTCATCTCGGCGACCTGGATTCTCGCCTCCAACAGCTGGATGCAGACACCGCAAGGCTTCGAAGTCATCAACGGGCGCGTGGTGCCCGTTGACTGGCTGAAGGTGATCTTCAACCCCTCGTTTCCCTATCGCCTGGCGCATATGACGGTAGCGGCCTATCTCGCCACGGCATTATTTGTCGGGGCGTCCGGCGCCTGGCATCTACTCAAACGACACGATACGCCCGCCGTGCGGACGATGTTGTCGATGGCCATGTGGCTTGTCCTCATCGTTGCACCGGTACAAATCGCTGTTGGCGATGCGCACGGGCTCATGACGCGCGAGCATCAGCCGGCGAAGATCGCCGCGATCGAAGGGCATTGGGAGAGCAAGCCCGGCGAAAGTGTGCCGCTGATCCTGTTCGGCTGGCCCGACATGGCCGCCGAGACGACGCGCTATGCGGTCGAAGTGCCACATCTCGGCAGCCTGGTTCTGACCCACAGTTGGAACGGCCAGATTGCGGGATTGAAGGATTTCGCTCCGCAAGATCGGCCGGACTCGACGATCGTGTTCTGGACTTTCCGCATCATGGTCGGCCTCGGTTTCCTCATGGTGCTGCTCGGGGCTTGGAGCGCTTGGGTGCGGTGGCACCGCGTACTGTTTAAATCCCGGCACTTTCTGCGCTTCGCCGTCGCAATGGGACCAACAGGTCTGATAGCGATCCTCGCCGGCTGGATCACGACTGAGGTCGGGCGCCAGCCCTGGGTTGTTTATGGGGTGATGCGGACGAAAGACGCGGTTTCCAACCACTCGGCGCTCGAGCTGTCGGTGACGCTGATCGTGTTCGTCGTTCTGTACACGGCTGTCTTCGGAACCGGGATCCGCTACCTGCTGAAGCTCGCAGCAAAAGGCCCCGGACCGCTCGACGGGCATTTTCCCGAACCGGCGCCCGCAGACGGCCGGCCAGCGCGTCCGCTATCCGCGGTCGGCGACCGCCTCGATACGGCGATTGCGCTCGAAAGCAAGAGGAGCTAGCGACGATGGGAATCGATCTTCCGGTCATCTGGGCCCTGATCATTGCATTCGGCCTGATGATGTACGTCGTCATGGACGGCTTCGACCTGGGAATCGGCATCCTGTTCCCGTTCATCCACGATCGCATCGATCGCGATACGATGGTCAACACGGTCGCGCCGGTTTGGGACGGCAATGAGACCTGGCTGGTGCTGGGAGGCGCAGCCCTGATGGGTGCTTTCCCGCTGGCGTATTCGGTCCTGCTGAGTGCGCTCTACATCCCCTTAGTATTCATGCTGGTGGGATTGATCCTGCGCGGCGTCGCCTTCGAATTCCGCTTCAAGGCGGACGAGGCGCACAGGCCGCTTTGGGACAAGGCTTTCGCCTTTGGCTCCTACCTGGCGACATTTTGCCAGGGCGTTGCGCTCGGAGCCTTCATCAACGGATTCAGGGTATCGGAATCCACTTATGACGGCGGCAGTTTCGATTGGCTCACGCCGTTTAGTCTATTTACGGGCACAAGCCTCATCGCAGCCTACGCGCTGCTTGGCAGTACATGGCTGATCATGAAGACGGAGGGTGCGCTGCAGCGCCGTTTCCAATCGATGGCTCGTCCGATAATTTTTGCTGTCCTGATCGCGATCGTCGTCGTGAGTCTCTGGACGCCGGCGACGCATCCCGACGTTGCAGCCCGATGGTTTTCATTTCCCAACATTATCCTGTTTTCGCCGGTGCCCGTGCTCGTCGTGATCACGACGATTGCCATTCAACATCTGGTCAAAAACGATACCCACGCGGCGCCGTTTGGTCTCGCGCTGTTCCTCTTGTTTCTTGGTTACACCGGCCTTGCGATCAGTCTGTGGCCAAACATCATTCCACCGGCGATCTCGATCCGCGAGGCCGCGGGGCCGCCGGAAAGCATGGGATTTACCCTGGTTGGCGCACTCTTCGTCATTCCCTTCATTCTCGGCTATACCGCGATGTCCTACTACGTTTTTCGCGGCAAGGTTAAAACCGGCGAGGGCTATCATTGATGTCTGCGCAGACGAAATTGCAACTGCAGCTTCGCCGCACCGGCTGGCTTCTTCTCATCTGGGCGATGAGCGTTCTGACGCTGGGCGTCGTGGCAAGCCTGTTTCGCGGCTTGATGACGCTTGCGGGTCTGACCGCGTGATCGATAGAACTGACCCGGCGAGGGAACAGAGAAGGCTGGAAGCAAAACCAAAGGATAGTCTTCCGATTCCAATGGCTGGACGAGCAACACCTCCGTGTAATTGAGACACAAGTTGCCTGCGCTTAGGCTAACAAGAAGAGGAAATAAACGGGTCTCAAGCGACAGCGAGAGGAGCCAAAGATGCAGAGCGATTCACAGATCATCCAGCGTGGGCAGCGTTGCACCGTTTGCGGCGGAAAGTTCGGTCTTGTTCGGCACTACTCCTGGCGAACGGCTCTTTGTTCCAGGAAGTGCGCGGAGCGCGTCAAGGGCCGTCGGGACAGCACTCGTAAATGGCTGATGCTTGCTATCCCGGTTTCACCGGACAGCGCCACGCGCCCATACCTCTGACGTGCGGCGGCCCGCGGGGTATACCGAGGTATAGGTTCGCTCAACCTATGAAATAGCCGGACGAACCTCTGTTGCATGGAGACGGTCGAGCATGTTCCGTAGACTTATGCAAGTCGACACGAGGTCCAGCGCGCTCTGCAGTCCGGACGCCCGAAATCAGCTAATGAACTTCCCGAGTCGGTTCTCCCCCTCCCCCTCGCGATCGACTTGGGCGCGGCCGGCCATCACTGGTGGTCGGCCGCTAATTTAACAAATCCAGTCGACTTGCCGCCTGGTCAAATCTGGCGAACAACTGGGGCAGGTTTGATGAAGCTCCGTTGGCTTTCGCACTCACGCCTCGGGGAACGCATGATGATTGAGAACTCACGCCGCACGGCTCTTGTAGGCTTTGGATCATTGGTCATCGGCATGGCCGCGTTCGCGGCTACCGACAAGACAACTATCGCGCCGGGTGCGCGGAAGCTTTCGGAGCTGATGGAACGCTTGCGCCGCGCGCCTCGCCAGCGCGACTTCAGCACCGTCCCGATGATTCTCGAGCATCCCGATTTCTGGGACGATGAAGCGCTCCAACATATCATCGCCTACCAGGGCGATCGCAAGCAGGTATGGGACAATACCGACATCGCGGGCCCATGGCTCAACCTGATGCGCAACTCGCTCAACACGCAAATCTTCTCATTCGGGCACAAGGACTTTCTTGCGGTCTCCGCGACGCACGGCACGGCCCATCTCGCACTGTTCGACCAGCCAATTTGGGACAAGTACGAACTTGCAGCCCTTACGGACGCCAAGTTCAAGACCAATACGCTGATCGTGCCCAAGGCGCGGCCCGCTGACTTGACGGAGAATGAGAATCCCAAGAGCATGTTCGGGCCGGCGGGCAAAACGATCCCCGCCTTGCAAGAGCGCGGCGTGGTCTTTCTCGCCTGCCACAATGCGATCTGGGAGATCGCCGCAACGCTCGTCGCATCGGGCAAAAACCCGGATCACAAACCACACGGAGAGATCGCCGCCGAGCTCACCAACCACCTTGTCGATGGCGTGGTCCTTACTCCGGGCATCGCCGCGACGATCGCGGAGCTGCAGCAAGCCGGCTTTCACTATGCGGCGTGAGGCACGCGCCAATCCTCGGTAGGGCCGATTGGCGCGGCGCGCAGCTCAATTAAAGCCAGTCATGCTCCCCCAGGCGCCTGAGAGGCCGGAAGCGGAACCTGCATCCGGCACATACGAAGGGGCAGCATAAGCATTGGCTCTGCGGAACTGCTCAGTATTGAACTGTTGCGCATTGCGGAAGTGATGACGTTCCTTGGAGAACGCAACCTGACTGGTCGAGCCGGCGATCAGCGCTGCGCCAGCAAGAGTGAGAATGATTTTACGCATGATAGTCTCCTGTTAGACCCTCTTCTACCATGTAAGGCTGGGCGCACATTTCGGTAGCTTCAACACGATCAAGAGCGCATCAAACGAGAGTGAACGATTTGTGCCCGAAGACAGGCACTCGCCTGTTCGATGCCGCCGATGTGACTGGGCGTGAACCCGCTAAACCTTGGCAAGGGGGCCAGGCGGACTCAGATCGTTGACCGCGGGCCTCGCATGGTGCTCAGCCAGGCCAGCAGGCAACGGTCCCAGCTCGCGCTCTCGGCCCCCATCGCAGCGGCTGGGACCGTTCGCGCGGCCGTTGACGAGGCGGCGTATCAAGATGAAGAGGAAGTTCAACTTGCGTAAGACAATTATTCTGGCAATCGCCCTGGCTCTCTGCGGCTCAGCTTTTTCCACCAACGCATCTGCCGTCGGTGCGTTTCAAGTCCGTGGCACCAATGTCCACCGCAGTGACGGCGCTTTCCAGTGGACCGACAACGGCTACGGCTCGCACAGATGGGATCGACCCAGCTCCGAGCGGGACCTTTGGGGTCACTGGGGTTCCTATTACGGTCCCATGATCTGACCCGCGCCTTGACCTGAAACTCGCCGATGGGCGGGCGGACCTCGCAGAGCCATCGACTCATCGGAGCGTGACAACCACTTTTCCTTTGGCGCGCCCGCTTTCGACGTAGGCGAGGGCTTCGGGGATTTCCGCCAGCGGATATGTCCTGTCGACGATGACCTTCAGTTGTCCCTGCTCGATCAATCCGGCAAGCAGAGCGAGGTCGCTACCGCTTGGATGCATAAACAGGTAGCGATAGCTGACGCCCGCGCGTCGAGCCCGGGACCTGATGCCGTAGCTGATGAGCCAGAAGACGGCGGAAAGAATTCGGCGGTCGCCCAAATCCCTGATCGCCGTTTGCGGCTCCGGAAGAGCAGCTACTGAAACGATCTTGGCTCCAGGCTTCATAATTTCAAACATTTGGTCCAGGGTGCTGCCGCCGATCAGGTCGAGCCCCGCATCAAATCTCTCGGCCGCCTTCGATATGTCCTGCGCACCATAATCGATCACCTCATCACAGCCGAGCGAGCGCACCAGCGCCTCACCCCGCTTCGAAGCCGTTGTCGTCACGTGGGCGCCGAGCCATTTGGCGATCTGAATGGCAAAGGTACCGACGCCGCCGGCGCCGCCTGAAATGAACACTTTTTGGCCCGGTTTTACGCCGAGCTCGTCTTTCAATGCCTGCAAGGCGGTCAGCGCCGCCAGCGGTACGGCCGCCGCAGCCGCGAAATCCAGTTTCCTGGGCATATACGCGGCGTAATCCTCATCGACGCATGCTTGCTCGGCAAATGCGTCAGCGCGATCCTTCCCGACCCGGGCAAAGACATGGTCACCCACTCGGAACCGCTTCACCTCGCTGCCGACAGCAATGACTTCACCCGCGAGTTCGTTGCCAAGCACGAACGGAAGCTTTGGCCGCAGGATTGCGCGAAGCTTCCCTTGCCGGAACTTGAAATCTACCGGGTTCAGACCCGCAGCCTGTACTTCCACGAGAAGATCGCGAGGCCCGGGCACAGGTGTCGGAACATCCATTACCAGCGAGCCTTCAGGGCCGCCATAATGTTTGAGAACGTAGGCGCGCATCAGTCCCTGCGCTCAGCAATGGACATCGAATAGTATTATACCCAATTCATAAATGGTCCGGTCCTCGCAAACAAGCTTGGCGCAGATGCTTGTGGAGCATCGCGTGATGCCACTGCTCACGGCTGCACCAAGTGAAAGCGACTGCGCTGTCCGCCTTGCTCTGCGTGGCCGAACTCGGCCAAGGGCCTTCGAGCCGGAAGGTCCCGATCGCGTTAGCCCGATCAAGGGCCGCTGTCGAAAGCCAAATACCGATTGCAGCGCACATGATCAAAGGCTTACTCACGGTGAAACTCTCCTTGTAAATCGTTTGGTCGAAGCAGATTCGTCCACGGCGCGTTGGCAAAGCTGCGCAGACGCGGGGCCGGAATGCCGGTGCCATAATGCTGCTCGATGCGGGCCCTCTGATACGCTTCCCCTTTCGGGTAATGAACAACGTCACTGCCGGCAGCCTGCGCCGGCGCTGCGATGGCGCCGACGACCGCTGCGATCCAGGCTTTCATCGCCAAGCGACTGTACATTCTCGTGCACCTCTCCGAAGTGTTCGATGGAGTTTTACCTGGCCGTTTCAGCCACGGAACGGCGGAATGAGATCGTGGTGTATATGGCTTGTGATCACATCTTCCGAACTTTCGGTCGCCGAATACGCCAAACTGCCAAACACGATAGCGATCACGGCACCGGCTACGATCCAGACCAGTACGTTACGGCTCCGGGTCATGTCTCTCTCTGCTGCGGCCACGGCGATAAGGTGGAATAATCCGAATGCGGTCTCTTGCGTGACCGAATAATAGGTAGGCTGATGCCAAGTTCGGGTTTTGCCTAAACGAACGTGTTTCTCGCGGTGTTGGAGTAAAAGAGCTTCACCAAAGCCGCCAAACGGCTCGGGCTCTCACCGGCGCGGGTGAGTGAACTGGCGCGGCAGATGGAGGATCCGTCGGGCGCGATTCTATCGCCGATCGTTCACGCCTGCTTGAAGAGAGAACGTCTCTTCTAACACGTAATTTAGTCGTGTCAGCGAAATGCATCCCTATGTCAGCTCTACAAGCATCAACAATCCGGCAATGACGGACGAAATCGCAATGCCCCCGTTGGCTGTTCACCCATCAAAAGGAAAATGTCTCATGAATTTCAAATTGATTGCAGCGGCCGCGGCATCGCTCCTGGTCGCGACTCCGGCGCTGGCAACGCAACGCGCTGCTCACCATCGCTACTCTCACGCGCATGCGAGACTTTTCAACTATAGGTCCGTTTACGGAGCCTATGGCTTCGATCAGGGCGGGAACTTTGCTCCCGACAACATCTCCGGCGACTTCGACCGCAAAAACACGTTCAACTGAGCGAGCGAACCCGGCACGTAGGCCCTTGGGTCACCAGGGCCCTGCGGTTTGCGGTCGGTGGGACCTACAAAATAAGATTTGACGACACGGAGTAGAAAGATGTTCTGGAAAGCGCCGAAAATTCTGGAGTTGCCCGTCGGTATGGAAATCAACATGTATGCCTGCGCGACGAGCTCGTCCCGTAACGCGTAAGCGCTGGCATCGATCGCCAGCAAGCCTGGAGTCCCAATCATGACCCCTTTCCGTTCGTTCAGCGGTTTCGCGGCCTCGCGCGGCGAGGGACTTCACCCGAAACTCCAGGTTTTGTTTGAGCGCGCGGCCGCCTCTCCGTTATCGGTGGCCGCAATGCGCCATGATGGCCTGATCCAGGCCGGGCAAAGTCCTGATTCGGAAATCGTGCCATCGCGCGTCGTCATTTTGTTTCCTCGATAATTGGCCTGCGCCGCAGATACTTCCACAAGGTCAAGTGGAATCCTCATCGCCACAAGTCTTGTCACCCCCGCCACAGCTATAGTCGGGGATTGTGCACAAGAAGCACGGCCACTCGCAGCACCTAAACAGATTTTTAGTGGTGACGGCCTGGCCGTCTCTTATTTCAGAAGTATTCGCACAACGAAGGAGAAAACCATGACCGACATCGCATCAGGGTCTGCGTTCGCGATCAACCGCGACGTATGGATCAGTTGCTCTCATTGGGGCATGTTTCCGGTGCAGCGTTAAACTCGCAAGGCATAAGCAAGACCGGTTGCCCTGAGAGAAAACCCTCACTTTGTGGTCGGGCATTTCCGAGTCCCCGAAGTCGGCTGACAAGACATTCGCTATGAAAGTCAAGCGGAGCGGTGCCGATCTTCGCGGCCCGACACGTTTGCGGATGTTTTGCGAACTGCTCGAATGAATCAGATCGCTAGCCATGCCCCGCCCCAAGTTCCTGCCTGACAACTTTACCCTGGCGCTGATCGGGACGCTCGTCCTTGCGAGCCTGCTGCCATGCCGCGGCGCGGCGGCGGTGGTCGTTGATCATCTCACGAATGTCGCTATCGCCCTGTTGTTTTTCCTGCATGGGGCAAAGCTGTCGCGCGAAGCCGTGATCGCCGCGGCAGGCCACTGGCGGCTGCACGTTCTGGTGCTCCTGACGACATTCGTCCTGTTTCCGGTGCTCGGCCTGGCGTTCAAACCGCTGTTGTCGCCGCTCGTGACGCCCGCGCTCTACGCCGGAATCTTGTTTCTGTGCGCCCTGCCGTCCACGGTCCAATCCTCCATCGCCTTCACCGCCATCGCGAAGGGCAACGTCCCGGCGGCGATTTGCAGCGCTTCGGCCTCAAGCATCATCGGCATTTTCATCACGCCGCTGGTGGTCGGCCTCGTGCTTTCAAGCCACGTGGGATCGGGATCGATTGGGCGCACCGTCGGGGAAATCGTATTGCAGCTATTCGTGCCCTTTGTCGGCGGGCAGCTGCTGCAGCCTATGATTGGTGGATGGATTGAGCGCCACGAGAGCATCGTTGGCGGGGTCGACCGGGGCTCGATCTTGCTCATCGTCTATTCGGCTTTCAGCGAGGCCGTCGTTGAGGGCCTGTGGCATCAGGTTCCGCCCTCGGCGCTGGCCGGGCTGCTCATCGCCGATGGCATCCTCCTCGCCGCAGCGCTGATCACTACCGCCCTGCTGAGCAAATGGCTGGGCTTTGAGCGCGCTGACCAAGTGACGATCATCTTCTGTGGCTCGAAGAAGAGCCTGTCTCAAGGCGTCACCATGGCGAAGCTGATCTTTGCTTCACGCGCTGTGGGCGCGGCGATCCTGCCTCTGATGCTCTTCCATCAGATCCAACTGATGGTCTGCGCAGCGCTGGCCCAGCGGTGGGGCCGTCAGATGGGATCCCTCCCTTCGCTGGCTTCGGCGGACGTATTTCCACAATCTTCGCAGCACGGCGGCTGAACCAAAGTCAGTTGATCCGGTTGAAGAAGGCCAGCGAAGGCAATATCGATGGCGAACCACCGCCGGGCTTGCATATAGATGCTTGGAGAAGATATCACATGAAACCGCATGTCATTTGCCTCATGGCTTGCGGCGTCGATGGCCGGACGCTCCAAAGCCGCTGGCGCCCCAAGAGTGCGGCCGGCGACCAGTTCGAACGAGTGCACGACGAGCTCGGCGGCGACGCCTGGCTTATCGGCCGCGTGACCGGCCAGGAGTTTGCGAAGGGCAAAGCCTATCCCGTTTCGACGAGGGAGACCTTTCCGCGCGAGTCATGGTTTGCGTGGCGCGATGCCAAGGCATACGGCGTCGTGCTCGACGCCCATGGCAAGATCGTCTGGGGACGTTCCGACATTGGCGGCGATCCGATCGTTGTCGTCCTTTCCGAGACGGTGCCGGACGCACACCTGGCGGGCCTGCGCAGCGAAGGCGTGTCTTATTTCTTCGCCGGGAAGTCCGAATTGGATCTCGCGCTGACACTGGAAATCCTCAATCGCGAACTTGGCGTGAAGCGTTTGCTGCTCGAAGGCGGGGGTGGCGCGAACGGAGCGTTTCTGCGGGCGGGTCTCGTCGACGAGCTCAACCTGATCGTTTGCCCGGCTGTGGACGGCGCGAAGGGCGCGCCGAGCGTTTTTGACTCGACGGAAGCCGAGGCAGACAGGCGCGCCCCCGTCACGGCGATGACGCTCGAGAGCAGCCGGCCCATCGAAGGCGGAGCGATGCTGCTGCGGTATCGGATCCAGAACGCACCTCCACGTCCAACTGACGCTTGAGCCTCCCGCAATGGATCGCCCTGAGACAGACCACATCCTCGTCATCGGCGCCGGCGCCGCGGGCCTGATGGCCGCCCGCGAACTCGGACGCGCCGGCAGAAGGGTGACGATCCTGGAAGCGCGTGGCAGATGCGGTGGCCGCATCAATCCGCTCCCGGCAGCGGAGTTCGGATACCCGGCGGCAGGCGGCGCCGAGTTCGTGCATGGTGAAGCGCCTGTCACGAAGCGTCTATTACGCGAGGCGGGACTTTCGCTGCTGTTGATCAAGGGGACGCGGTGGAGGGTGGAGCGAAGGAAGTTCTCCAGAGGCATGCAAGGTTTAGATGGGCCGGAGCTTCACCAGGCGCTCCGAAAACTTGAGGCCGACCTGCCCGTCGCCGAATTCCTCAGAGAGCATTTCGCCGGCCCCCGCTACGAACGACTGCGGCAATCCATCGAGCGAATGGTCGAGAGTTACGACGCTGCCGATCCGGAACGGGCCAGCACATTTGCGCTTCGCGACGAGTGGATGGATGGAGAAGGGCGCACGCAGGCCCGCATCGCCGGCGGGTACGGCGCCGTCATCGATTTTTTGATTTCCGAATGTCGCAAAACTGGCGTCACGATCCGCCTCGACGCAGCTGTGCGCGCCATTGAAACGAGCGATGGAGGGACGGTCGTCATCTGCGCCAACGGCGATACTCACACGTGCGATGATGTCATCCTCACGGTGCCTGTTCCTCTCCTGGGAGAGATCGTGCTTCCTCCGCCGGAACGCGAAAAGGCTGCACAAGCCGGCGCGAAGATCGGCATCGGCAACGTCATCAAGATCTTGCTGGGCTTTGAGACCCGTTGGTGGCTCGACCGGCAGAAGGATCTTGACGATCTGACCTTCCTGCTTTCGGATGCAAAAATACCGGTCTGGTGGACCCAGCAGCCTGCTGACTTCCCCCTGCTCACGGGTTGGTTTGCGGGTCCGAAAACGGAGTCGATGGCGCATCTTGACGAGCATGGACTGATCGAAGCGGGGCTCGCCTCGCTCGCCGGAATCTTCGACCTCGAACCGAAGGAGCTGATGCGCAATCTGGTGACGGCGCGAGCAATTAACTGGGCTAGCGATCCTTTCGCGCGCGGAGCCTATTCCTACGCCACGCTCGAAACCCGCGAGGCACAATCTGTGCTCGCCAGTTCAGTCGGCCGACCGGTTCTCTTTTCCGGCGAAGCGCTCTACAGCGGACCGGACATGGGTACGGTCGAAGCGGCGCTGGCAAGTGGCCTTCAGACCGCGCACACCATCCTCGCGCCTCAACGGCCCTGAGGCCGGTTTGTGTGGCTTCTTCTCTTGCCGCAGTTGCCGGCTCTTTTTTGACAGACCTCCTCGTGGCGTCCTTTGGAACCTGCCTATTCTCTTCGTCTATTCATCGGGA
>Ga0307474_10000188_pt1 | contig 44543 bp, 41 predicted proteins | sample atmos_gasesECM1C_2_FD_203312 | JGI IMG/M metagenome (GOLD analysis project Ga0307474, IMG submission 203312) | Hardwood forest soil microbial communities from Morgan-Monroe State Forest, Indiana, United States - atmos_gasesECM1C_05 | ecosystem: Environmental > Terrestrial > Soil > Temperate... | reverse complement strand
TGCGACGCCACGAGACTGCGGCCGCCATCCGCTCCGATCAGGTACTTACTGCGGATATGGCTCTCGCGCCCCGTGGTTCGTTCAAGAATCCGCGCGGTGACTCCTTCACGATCCTGCCGAAGGTCGATCAGCTCCTGGTTGAAGCGAATATCCGCGCCGTGTTTCGTCGCGGCTTCCAGAATGATCGGCTCCAGCTTGTGCTGCGAGATGTTGGACATCGAACTGGGACTGGCGGCTACATAGTCCGCACGTCGATTGATTCCGGCGCCCCAGGCCGAGGTTCGCGACAACTCCAGTCCCGCAAATGACGTCGCGAAGATCTGCGTCGCCATCAATTCGTGGGGCATTGCCGTCTCACGCAATCGGTCCTCGACACCGAGGTCGCGGAGCACTTCTGCGGTTCTTTGGTTGGTGATGTGTGCACGCGGCGAATCGGCTGTGCCGGGATACTTGGTGATGCCGATCGCTTTAACACCGGCACGGGCCAGAAGTGCCGAGGCGGTCAATCCTGCAGGGCCGGCTCCAACCACGAGCACGTCCGTATCAAAAACTGCCATTGTTTCCTCCGTCCTCTCCAGGGTTGTCACGCCAGGTCGTTTCCACGCACCGCCCAGGTTCAGGTTGTTATCTGCAAACAGTGCTAATAAACTTTACGATCGTCAAGTTTATTAGTGGCCAGCATCGTTCGCCACATAGAACAGCTCGTTCCTCATGGGCGTGCCCGCCCGAACGGGCAGGTTTGGCGTGCGCCCACGGCGCATCGCCGACGGCGTCGTTCTCGCCCCCCGAGGACCGAAAGGTCCCGCGGGCGGTAAGACAAAAGGGGAATGGCCTTTTAGCTTTGACACCGATTCCAGAGGGAGTGGGCCTCCGCCGAGGTCCCATCCCCGCGGGATTATCGATCTGGATTGATCCATTCTCGCCAGCCGAGCCGCGGCATGAAGGCGGACCCGGTCAAAAGTGAGGGGAGGGGAATGGCGGAAGCTGTCACCACGCAGCGACATGTTCGCTCGGTGAGCGGAAAGCTGGTCTCTTCCCAGATGGACGCGCGCCAGGAGCAGCGGACGCGATGCGTCATCATGGACCTCGGCCACACGCTTGGGTTCGAAATATACCCAATGCTTTGAGAGATCGCTCCACGCCGTGCGGCCCGATTCACTCCCGGCTTACGCGGCCGTTGCCGCGACCTGTGGCGCGACATCGAGGATCGTCACGGCGCCAGTATCGCCGTCGAGTTCGATGAGCGCGCCATCCGGAATGATCTTCGTGGCGTCGGTCACGGAAACGGCGCAGGGGATGCCGAGATCGCGCGATATGATCACGGAATGACTCATGACCGCTCCCACGTCCACGATGACGCCTGCTGCCGCCATGAAGAGCGGCGTCCAGGAAGGATCGGTGATTGGCGCCACAAGGATGTCGCCCGGATTGAGAACATCCGGATTGGCCGCGTCCATGACGATACGGGCGATCCCCGTGACCCGCCCAGGTGAACCGCCGATGCCTTCGAGAATGTCTCCCTTTTGACCGCTGGCATTCTCGTCCGCCGTCCGCTTCGCCCAGGTCTCGATCGGAGGGACATCGCGTTCGAACAGGAACGGTGGGATGTGATCCGAAAGGGCTTTATAGGCGCGCGATCGTTCAGTGATAGTCGCCAGGAGCGGAAGCGGGTCCTCGACATAGGCGCGTAGTTCTGACTGGTGAAGCATAAAGACGCCGCGCCAGTCAGCCAGGTCGTGACGCTTCGCAACCCTGCAAGCGAGCTCATTGACGGCTCGCCGCGTGCTGTCCAACGCACGGATGACCGCGCTCTTGGAGCCCTCGCGTGCGGCCTGCCACACCTTGGCGGCTGGGAGCGCCTTGCTGAATTTTGACCGGTCGAGGATTCCAAGCTTGCGGCGGGCGTGGCGGGTCGCCTGCCTTCGGTTCAGACTTTGGGCCTGCTGGTCTGCGCCGGGTGCGCTGGCTTCATCGGAACGCCGTAATCGATCGATGCTTCGCAGCGGAACTTCCGGGCTCATGCGCCAGGGCAGCGAGGCCAGCTCCCACTCGTTCGGCCCGCGATAGCCGTATCGCGTGAGAAACTCAGCGAAGTCGGACACGAACTCTTTGGCTGCCGGCTCGCTCTGGAGAAGCGGCCACGTTCTCTCATCGATGCCTTGATCGAAAATGCGCTGAAGGCGCGGCGAGCCGGCGACTTTTCGGCCAAGCGACCACAGAAGCCGCGCCGGCTCCGCCGACTCGACGCCCTCCACGCCGGACAGAAGATCGAGAGTCAGACCAGGATCCTTTACCTTCAGCGCGCATAGCGCGGCAATTGCTCCGGACGCGACCGTAGCCCTGAAGGTGACGAGGACGTGCCGCCCGAACAGATATCGATGGACCTCTGGATACGCGAAGACATAGTCCAGAAGCGCCTCGTCCGAAGCGTCGTCGCCAGGATAGCGCTCGACCCATTCCCGGGATGCCCGGCGGATGTCCTCTACGATCTGCGGCCGCCTGGCCCGCAAGGTCTTTTCCGTCTGCCACAGCAGTTTCAAAGAGCAGAGAAGATTGCGATCGCCCGCCCGTTCGACATAGGGCGGTGCGTCCACTTCGCCCAGAAACTGTTTGTCGACCGCCTTCACCGAGCTTCCGGGGACGCGCACGCCGAGCAGGCGAATGTAACTCATATTCAGATAGCAGTAGCCCCCGGCGATGCAGACGATCACGCGTTCCGTATCGAAGTCGCCGGGCGCGACGATGCCGAATTCCCGCCAGGCCTGGCGCCAGCTTTCCTCGACAGCACCACCGAGCAGCGTCCAGTTCAAAGGCGTGACGACATCCGGGAACACCTCTCCGACATTGCCGCGTGTGTAGAGCGGCCAGCGACCGCTCAAGGCGTCGTCTACCAGCCACTCCTTTCCGTGGATGATCATGCCGCCTCCGCGATTTTCGTCGCCGTCATCGTCGCCCTTAGGATCGCATCCTCGGTAATCTCGTCGCCGACGAGTTCCTTGACCACGACTCCCTTACGCAGGCACAGCACACGATCACAGCACTCGACGAGGTCCATGGGGTCAGACGAGGCGAGGATGACCGCATGCGCGCGGGCGAACTCGCGAATGGCGATGAGAAGTTCGTTCCGGGCCGCTATATCGACTCCGACGCACGGCTCGTCGATCAATAAAACATCAGATCCGTGCATAAGCCATCGCGCGAGGAGGGCCCGCTGCTGATTGCCCCCGGAAAGATCCGCGAGCTCGTCTTCCAGCGTGGCCTTTACGCGGAGGCGCTTCATGGCCGCGTCCGCGTTCTCTCGCTCGCGGTGTCGGTCGATGAATCCAAAGCTGCTCATCCGTTCCAGCGACGGAAGGCTGACATGCTTGAGGACGCTCCAGCCCGGCACGATCGACAGTTGGCGGCTGCCAGTGAGCATGCCGAGCCCTGCGTTCACCGCTTCGCGGGGCGTCTCAATGAACTCGCCCCGAACCCGCACCGATCCCCAAAGCCGAGCTGCTCCGGATATCACGTCGATGGCCTTTTCGCGGCCCGAGCCGAGCAGACCCGCAAAGCCGAGGCACTCGTTTTCGTACAGTTTGAAATTGAGCTGTCGCAGAGGCGGCATCGCCAGGTGTCGGCCCTCCACCAGAAGCTTGCCCGTGCGCGCTCCTCGCGGCGCCAGGCGTCGTTCCGAGTGAACGCCTGCCATTTCCGAGATCATGCGATCAAGCGTAAGCGAGCGACCGGAGAGCTGCGCGGCGACCCGTCCGTCGCGCATCACCGTCACCTCGTCGCACACGTCCATGACTTCGGAAAGGTAGTGGCTGACGAAGATCATCGTCGCGCCCTTGGCGCGCAACCGCTTCAAGGCCTCGACAACGGTACGGGAGTCTTTTTCGCCCAATCCCGCCGTGGGTTCGTCAGCGATGAGAAGCCGGGCCTTGCGATGAAAGGTCCGCGCGAACATGACCAGTCGCTGCTCGCCCGGATCGAGCGTAAACGTGTCTTCGTCAACGCCGATGTCCAGTCCGAGCTCATCGAGCACGGCGCGCGCTCGCGCGCGGCTGTCCGCTTTCGACAGCCGCAGGCCGCGGCCTTCGCCGCCAAGCACGATGTTTTCCCAAACCTTGAAAAGCGGCACAAGCGCCAGTTCCTGGGGAATAAGCTCGATACCGTGTGCTCTAGCCTGACTGGCTGTCCAGTGCGGTCGTGACTCGCCGTCGATCGCGATCTCACCCGTGTCGGGACGCTCCATTCCCATCAGCATCCGCATGAGCGTTGACTTTCCGCTGCCGTTAGGGCCGATGAACCCATGCACCGAGCCGCGTGCCACCGAAAGGCTGACTGCATCGAGTGCCCGCGTAAGCCCAAATGACTTGGAAATGTTTTGCACCGCGACAAGGGGCGTCGTCATGCATTCACACCTTGCGATTTTGCGGGCGGTTCAGAAGAACCGCAATCAGAAGAACGAGGCCGCTGATCGCCGAGGCGATCCAGCGCGGTTGATTCATCAGCGACAACCCGTTGCTGAGAGCCAGCAGGACGAAAACTGAGAAAACGGAGCCGAAGAGATCAAACCTCTTTTTCTTCGCCAGAACCGCCGCCCCCAGAAACGCCGCCGTATACGCGGGCAGCAGCAGGGGCGGCGACGCCATATTGAAATATCCGCGCTCGGCCAATGCGATCGAGCCGGCCAGCGCCCCTATCAAACCGATAAGTGCAAAAGCCGCGATGCGTAGTGCCGCCACCGGCACGCCCGAAAGATAGGCGGCCATCGGGTTGCCGCCGACGGCATACGCCTGCCGCCCGGGAGTCGTCCGTCGCAGGACGATCCACGAGGCCGCCGAGAACAGAAAGACAAGGACGACGGTTGCCTTGATCGGCGAGCCCAACACGGTCATCGAGCCTAGTGCCTGCAGCGGCGCCGGAAGCACGACGACGCTGATCTGTTTCATGCCGCCTGTGATTCCGGCCTGCGCCGCCAGCTCGAGGCCTGCGGCGATGGAGCCGACCGCGAGCGTCGTGACGAAGGAGGGGACGAAAGCCTTTGCGACGAAGAGGCCGTTGACTGCACCGATCGCCGCTCCGCAAACGAGCCCCAGGACGAGCGCACCCGCGATGGCAGGTCCGCTTGTCCAACCAAAGCCCGTAACGAGAACGCCGACGAGCACTGCGACCAAATCCGCGACCGCGACAAAAGAGAGGTCGAACTCCCCGATGATCAACGCCAGCGTCGCGGCCTGCGAAAAGAGAAGAAGGCTCGAGCTGTTGTTGACGATGTTGATGGCGTTTTGCCATGTCATGAACGTCGTCGGGCGCAACACTGAGAAGGTCACGACGATCGCCAGGAAGACGATCACGAGTCCCCATTGCTTCAATCCGTCGACGATGCGGTCGCGATCGAGGATGTTGCGGTCAGGAGGCTTCCGTTCGCGGCGAATATCGTCCTTCACACCGAACAGGGGGCGGTCGGATGCGCCGACGTTGAACGCCACTCCGCTGCTCGCCTTTGTGGATCCATCGTTCATCACTTAAGGCCTCCTGAAGCGCCGTCCGCGATCAGAACTGGTGCTCTTTGGTCCAACGCTCGACATGCTGCGCGAGCTCGGCCGCGAAGGGATAAACCTCTCCGCTTGCCGGGATGCTCGCTTTGTCAATTACTTTGATATCCGATGTCAAATCCGGCAAAGCGTTCGGGATCGGAGTCTGCTTGCTGAAATGATCCACGAGGACATCAAGGGCGGCAAGATTGTAGGAGTCCGTCCGGGCCGCCGCGACGACGAGATTGGCGCCGGCGCGCATCGCCTGGATCGAGCTCGGGTTGTCGTAGCGGGTCATAAGGGTTATGTCCTCGCGATGGGCGGCCTTGAGCGCCGGCAGGTCGATCGGCGGGGCGAAGTCGCAGCACGAAATGAGGGCACTCGCGTCGGGATTGGCAAGAGCGAGGTCCGTTGCGGTTTGAGTGAACGAGTTGACGAGATTGGTGACATCGTCGTCTGTGATGGCCGCCATTTTGCCACCGCGCTTCTCCAGTGTGTCCTTTGCTCCGACGACGAGCTGATCGGCGGCGTAGACCAGAGTTGCGGTCTGCCCGACTGCAACGGCCTTTGGATTCTTCTGGACAAGATAATCGGCCAGTGCGACGCCAAGGTCGTAGTCGTTAAGAGCGTAGACAGCTGTGAAGCTGTCGCGACCAGCGGGATTGACGCCGACGACCGTTGCGATGACCGGCACGTTTTTCGCCTTGGCCTCGGCCAGGCCCTGGGCCATCAGGGGCGCGTCGACGGCCATGGTGATGACGGCGTCGACGCCCTGCGTCAACAGCTCCGGCAACAGGGTCGAGACAACGGCGGGATTGCTCTCGCCGTTCTTTATGATGACGTCCCAGTGCAGATTCTCCGCCGCCGCCTGGATATTATTGGCCCAGCGCGCCAGGGATTCGGATCCCGTGTTGATGACGATGACGCCAATCTTACGAGGCTTCAGGACGTCCTTCGCCGAGGCAGGCATGGACGCTGCAGCTGCGCACAGGCCTAGCCCGATAGCGCCGACGATCTTAGTGATAAGGTTCATCATGTTCCTCCCAAATGCGCTCCGCTACTCGCGAAGACCGTTGAACTCTTCGGCCTAGGCCTTCATCCGCTTGTGCGATCCGCGGGCGTTGCGGCCCATTCGCGGAGAGTCGCCAGATAAGGATCAACCGCGACGTTCGAGTTGATAGCTCCTGCGTACACGGCGCCTGTGTCGCCATCGATGGAAAGGATGTCACCCTCGCGGTAGACGGCCATCCCGCAGCGCATGGATGCTCCATCGAGCTCTATACCCGAGACGCCACAGACCGCCGGCACGCCCCAAGCGCGTGCGACGACGGCGGCATGGCTCATCATTCCGCCGAGGGTCGTCAGGAAGCCCTTGGCGACGCCCATGCCGTGGACGTCCTCCGGCGAGGTTTCGCGACGCACGAGGAGCACGTCCTCGCCGACCTCGGCCAATTCGACCGCCCGGTCTGAATCGAAAACTATTTTTCCCGTAGCCGACCCCGGCGAAACGCCCAGACCCGAGGCGATCGGCGCGCGGTCGGCCGTCGCGCGTCCAATCGTCGCCGCGCCGGAAAGAAGGTTCGGCTCGATGCGTGCCGCCGCTTCCGACGGTTCGAGCCCGACGCGGCCTTCGCGAACGAGGTCCACTGCGATACGCGGCGCTGCAAGTGGGCTTCGCTTTCCGACCCGGGCCTGCAGCAGCCAGAGACGGCCGCGCTCCACGGTAAATTCGATATCGCACATGTCTCGATAATGGAGTTCGAGCCGGTTCATAGCTGAGACAAGCTCGCCATAAACCTCCGGCATCGCCTTCTCGAAAGCCTCGAGCGGAAGCGTTCGGCTGTTACCGCCGACGACGTCGTCTCCCTGCGCCCGAAACAGGAAGTCGCCGCAAGGCGCCGGCTCTCCGGTCGATGGATTGCGAGTAAAGGCGACGCCCGTTCCCGATCTCCCGTCCAAGTTTCCGAACACCATCGCCTGGACGGTCACAGCGGTCCCGTTGGCGTCCAGGACATGCGCGCGTTCACGATAGGCGATGGCGCGAGGGCTGTTCCACGAGCGGAAAACCGCGCCGATCGCGTCGAACAGTTGGGCTGCAGGGTCGTCCAGAGAGGCGCCCTGCGGAGCCCTGAGGATGGAGTTGCGAGTCGTTGCGATCTCCGTGCGCAGAGCATCGACGTCCTCGGGCAGCCCCGGAGACCTTCCGAGATCCAGTCCATGCACGGTCTCGGCGAACGCGGTGAGAAAACGCAGATAGCTTTGCAACGCGAAAACAGGATTCCCAGTGACTTCAGCCAACGCTTCCGCGTTGTCGGGGGTCATGCCGACATTGAGCACCGTGTCCATCATTCCGGGCATCGAGGCGGCGGCGCCGGACCGCACGCTCACGAGCAGCGGGTCTGAGGCGTCACCGAAACGTCGGCCGATCTCGCTCTCAATTGCGCCGACGACGGCCTGATGAACGTCCTGTTTCAGTGATGCGCGGAGGCCCTCTCGCAGATACGGCTGGCATTCGCTTGTTGCGATGGTGAAGCCGGGAGGGACGGAAAGCCCCAGTTCCCGGCGCATCAACCAGAGACTGAAGCCCTTGCCGCCCAGGCGGTCACGCAGGCGCTCGTAGGATTCGAGGTGCCCGAAATCGAAAGAAGAGACTGAGGGCGTCGATTTCAAATGCGGTCTCCCGGCCCGTCGTCGACGGGTCCTCCCAACAAACCGTTGCTTGATCGCGCTTTTTTTAACGAGGGCGCTTGCATTAAGAAGTGATACTGATATCATCTTACTGACTTTGAGAGCGGCGTCAAGCGCTCTCGTTCGGGAAGATGAGGATGATGTCAGGCCTTGCGGAATTGAGCGTCGAGCCGCTGCCGGCGCCGCCGACCCAGAAGGGTCTTGCCATGCGCGAGCGGCTCTTGAAGGCGGCGGCACGTGCCTTCACCCGTCGCGGATACGAACTCACTCGCGTGGAGGATATCGTCAAGGCGGCGCGCACATCGTACGGAAACTTCTACCGACATTTCCGTAACAAGGACGAGGTGCTGATGGCCGTGTTGCGGCCTCTGCTGGACGAGGTCTATCTCGCCAGCAAGCGCCGGGCCGGGCCTCCCGGCCGTCTGACGGAAGCTGATTTCGTCGCGAACACCGTCGCTTTTCTCAAGATCTACGCACGCCACCGCGAACTCTTGCGGGTGATGCGCGAAGCGGCAGCGCGAGGCGAGAAGGCGAGCTTCTATTCGATGTGGATCGGCGAGCGAGAACGATTCGTGCGCCGCACGACCGCATGGTTGACGCGGCTACAGGCCGCTGGTGCGATCAACGAAGAAGTTGATCCGGAAGTCGCCGCCGAAACACTCGGCGCACTCACGGAGCAGCTCGCTTATGTCAAGCTGGGCCTCGCACGGGAGACGCCTGGCGACGCGGAAATCGAGCGCCTTGGATCCCATAGTGCACGCATCTGGTATCGCGGCGTTTTCGGGGAGGGCGCCTAGCGTCCTAGCGACAACGATAGAACGATAGATTGGGAACGGAAATGTCTGAGGCAATCAACTTGCTGGATGCGTCCCTGTTTAAGGAGCGGCGCGAGCACGACGTATTTCGGCGCTTGCGCGATTCCGATCCCGTCTATTTCCATCCCGAACCCGATGGTCCTGGTTTCTACGCCGTCACACGGCACGAGGACGTCGCAGGGATTCTCCTGAACGCCGCGACTTTCTGCAATGGCAAGGGAACGCAGATCAAGGACAAACGCGCGGAAGGTCATGGCGCGCCGAGCATTCACAACCTTGACGCGCCCCGGCACGCCAAGCTTCGTGGCGCCGCCGTGCCGGGCGTTCGCCGCGAGGTCCTCAGGCGGCTGGAGCCGCAGGTGCGCGGAATCGTGCGAGACCTGATTGACGGCTGTCCGCGAGGGGAGCCTTTCGACTTTGTCGATAAGGTCGCCGTGCCGCTTCCCATGATGGTGATCGGCGAAATGCTGGGCGTACCGGTCGAGGATCGCCCGTTGACCGTCGACTGGGCAAACACGATGACCAGCACGTCCGCGGGCGAGGCGGCGCAGGCCAAGGCGCGCGGCGAACTCTTTCACTATTTTCGGCGCCTGGTTCAGGCAAAGCGCACCGCGCCGTCGCAAGATCTCACGACCTTGCTCGCGTGCGCGACCGTCGACGGAGAGCCACTTTCGCAGGAAGAGCTCGACGCCTATTTCATGGTGCTGACGGCCGCCGGCAACGAGACCACGCGCTTCCTGATCTCCGGCGGCCTGGAGCAGCTCTGCTTTCAGCCAGGCGATCTGGCGCAACTTGTGGCGGCCCCAGAATCGCTTTCGGAGGCTGTCGAAGAAATGGTGCGATGGGTCTCGCCCGTCATGATGATGCGGCGCAGCGCGACCCAGAACGTCGAGCTTGGTGGAAAGACCATCAGGGCCGGCGACAAGGTTGTCGTCTACTTCGTCTCCGCCAATCGGGACGAGCGCAAGTTTCCCGACCCGCAAGTTTTCAAGCCCATGCGCGCGGACAACCCTCACATTGGCTTTGGACAGGGACCGCACTTTTGCCTGGGCGCGCATCTCGCGCGGCTGGAGGCGCGTATCTTTTTTGAAGAGCTATTCCAGCGGGTGTCGGACATCCGCCTCGTCCGGCCGGGAGAAAAGATCGCCTCCTACTGGTTCTCCGGCTACGCCGATCTTCCCGTGCGGTGGAGCTGACCATGAGCGCGCCGCGGATCGTTGTCACTGGCGCGGCGAGCGGGATCGGCGCCGCGACGCTGGCCGCGCTCAAAGCCGCGGGCCATCGCTGTATTGCAGTCGACCGCAAACGCGTGCCGGGCGAAGATTTCCGCACTTGCGACCTCGCTGACGAGGGCTCGATCGCCGCCTGCGTCAACGCGATCGAGGGCCCCATCGACGGCATTGCCCATGTCGCGGGAATCGACGGAACGGCCGAAGCGGAGGGCGTGCTTCGAGTCAACTATCTCGGTGCGCGCAGATTCGTCGAAACGCTGTCGCCTAAGATTGCCGAGGGCGGCTCCGTTGTCGTCGTGTCCAGTCTCGCGGCGAGGCGCTGCGTCTGGGATGGTGCGCGGCTTCGCGCCATGCTGGCGCTTTCCGACTGGCGGGAGATGCTCGAGGCGCCTGGCGTTGCCAGCCTCGGCGGCGGTGAAGCCTATGAAGTCGCCAAGCGACTTCTGCTGGCCTGGGTGCCGCTCGCCGTTGCGTCCGGCGCGGCAAGGCGGATCCGCTGTAACGCCATCACGCCCGGCCCAGTCGAGACACCGCTCCTGCCTGGCTTCCGTCAAAGCATGGGCGAGGACCGCATCGAGGCGGCTAGGACGCTAGTCGGGCGGCATGCGCGCCCCGAAGAAGTCGCAGCGCCGATCCTGTTCCTGCTCGACCCCGCCTCGTCCTGGGTGAACGGAAGCGAGATCGTTGTCGACGGCGGCCTGTCGGCGCTGCGCGAAGCCGCGGCATGAGCAGCCCGCGAACGGAGATTCGAGACCGATGCAAGTGCTGATGATTCGTCATGGCAGGCCGGAGACGCGGAGCGGCGATTCCGACCCCAATCTTTGCGACGCCGGCTGGCAACAGGCCCGCGAACTCAGTGCGTTCCTGTCCCGGTCCGGCGTTGCGAGACTCGTGTCGAGCCCGTTGCGCCGCGCTCTGCAGACCGCAGAGCCTACCGCGCAAGCGCTCGGGATCGACGTGACCGTGATCGACGGGCTCGCCGAAGCCGATCGCTTCGGGTTGAGCTACCGCTCGGTCGAGGAGCTACGGCGCGAGCCCGGGACATGGGAGCAATTTCTCGCCGACCCCGTGAGCTTTCTCGGCGCCGATCCGGTCGCTTTCAGGCGCGACGTGCTCGGCGCATTCGAGTCGGTGCTCGCGGGCGACGCAGCCAAGGTGGCAGTATTCACGCACGGCCTTCCGATTAATGTCGTGCTGTCGCATGCGCTGGGGCTGGACCGGATTACCCATTTCGTTCCGCACTATTGCTCGATCTCGCGGCTGAACGGCGACTCGCTCGACCATCTCTCCGTCGTCAGCATCAACGAGACCACCTTTTTCGGTCGCTGATCCGCCATGAATCCCTTCGCCGAGACCCGAGACAAACCAGACAAGCCGGCGATCATTGTCGGCGACAATGTGATGAGCTATCGCGAGCTCGACGCAGCTTCGCGCGCGGCGGCCGCGGCTCTGTGCGAGTATGGGCTTACGCGGGGAGACGTTATCGCCATTCTCGCGCCGAACTGTCCGGAGTTCTTCATCGCTGCCTGGGCCGCGCAGCGTTCGGGGCTTTACTACACGCCGATCGGCCGCCATCTGAAGCCGGTCGAGATCGCGCGCACCAACCGCGGTTTTGCACCCGCTTGAATTTTCATTTAATCCGCAGAAGGACGAGGCGAAACCCCATGACTGCCACCCGCGAAGACCTGATCGCCTGCTTGCATGTCAAAGGATTCGGCAAGACCGCAGCGCTCGCCGAAGCTCTGGGCGCGCCCGCCGAAGCGGTCGAGGCTGCGGTCGCGGAATTGGTCGCGGGCGGAGAAGCCGAGCAGTTTCGGGTCGGCGTGCGGCTGTCCGCGAGCGGGAAGGCGGCTGCGGAACAAAGGCTCGCAAAGGAACGCGCCGGCGCAGACCAGCGGCGCCTTGATGAGCAATATGAGCGCTTCACGCCACTCAACGCCGCCTTCAAGGCCCTGGTGTCGGACTGGCAGATGCGGCCAGGCGACGGCAAGCCGGTGCGCAACGACCACAAGGACGAAGCCTATGACGCAGCGGTGCTCGGCCGCCTGCCGGAGTTACATGCCAGCACGGTCGCGCTGATCGACGATATCGCGGCGCATGCGCCGCGCATAGGCGGCTATCGGCGGCGCTTTTCGGATGCGCTTGCCAAAGTCCAGGCCGGCGATCACCGCTACATCACCGCGCCCGACTGCGACTCCTATCACACCGTCTGGTTCGAGCTGCATCAGCACCTCATCAATCTGCTCGGCCGGACGCGCCAGCAGGAGGCGGCCGCGGGACGCGCGCTCTGAACGCGCCTCCACAGATGCACCTCTGCGTCGGTGTTCAGGAAGCTGCCATGTCGGCTTCTCGTCGAACGTCCAATAGACCGTCTGAAGAACTGAAACTGTCACCTTTGCCCAACGATCACCTTGAGTGAGCCCAGAAAAAGTGGTTGTGACCGAAGGTGACCGAATCGCTCGTCCCATCTGCCAGATTTAAGATCGTAATCGAGGTGTTGTACGAATCGCTGTATGACTGCCTTCTCGACAAAGCTCCAGGCCGAACAAGCCAGGCGCGCCTCCGGACTTAGCAGCATGAATGGCCGGCCGTAATAAGCCTCGTTGAAGCCGTCGGTGCAATCCAGCGGGATTGGGACCGGCACGATTTGTGAATGCTTGCCAAGCGCGGCTGCAATTTTTTGTGTCGGCGGATATCGGTCCGCTTCCACCGCAAGCACTTCAGGACAATAATATTGCAGCCAAAACCGATCGAGCTCGCTCGGCTCGCAGCTCATGATGACGACGGGGCCTCGGGTCACGCGTCGTAGCTCACGGAGGCCTGCGTCCAAATTTTTCCATTGGTGCACCGAGAAGGTGGACATGCTGGCGTCGAAGCTATCTTCGGGGAAGGGCAGGTCTTCGGCGACCGCATCTATCGCGGGCGGAAGCTGGGCCGGTCTCTGATTGCGCATCGAAGCCGACGGTTCCACCGCAGTTACGGTGCGGCCGGTGGGCTCGTAAGATCCGGCACCGGCACCGACGTTGAGGACAGTCCTGGCGTCTCCGAGCGCCTTCTCGATCAATGCGGCGATCCGCGGGTCAGGCTGGCGGAAATCGACATAGCGCGCGCCGATTACGCCATAATTTGCGTCGCCGGCACTGCCGTCGTGATGCCGTTGAGGGTCGCGCTGCATGTTTGTCCTGGAGGATAATGGGCGAGCGAGACCCTATGCCATCTTGAATGACATGTCATTGGCAGCGCTTCCCCTTGCAGGATCGATGGCGGTCGAGGGGGCAAGAAGACAACTCGTCTGGTGTCAGCCAGCTGCGCGTTAAGGCGGCTCTGACTGCGGATGTGCGCCGATCGATGTAAATGCATGCTGCCGGACAATTGCCCATCGATCGGCTGGCGGATTGCGACAATAACCGGCATGATACACTGGTTTCGCAGTTCGTCCTGCGGGCCAATCCCGGCAGTAATACGCGGTACATTGCTGATGCTTGAGACCCTGATCACGCGTTTGCCCAAATGCGAAATGCACATTCACATCGAGGGCAGCCTCGAGCCCGAGCTGATGTTTGCGCTGGCGCGCCGCAATGGCATTTCTTTGCCCTATGCGTCGGTTGAGGCGTTGCGCCGGGCCTATCAGTTTTCGAACCTGCAGGATTTTCTGGACATCTATTATCAAGGGATGTCCGTACTGATCACGGAACAGGATTTCTATGATCTAGCCTGGGGCTACTTGGAGCGGGCCCGCGCAGACAACCTCGTGCACGTCGAAATGTTCTTCGACCCGCAGGGCCACACGGCGCGAGGCGTTGAATTCTCTACCGTGATTAATGGTCTCCATCGCGCTATCGTGGATGCCCGACAGGCGCTGGGCGTGCGGGCCAGCCTGATCATGTGCTTTCTGCGGCATCTCGACGAGGTGTCTGCGGAGAAGACGCTGGATGCCGCGCTGGCGTTCAAGGATCGAATTGTCGGTGTTGGCCTCGACTCATCGGAGAGAGGACATCCGCCAAGCAAATTCAAACGTGTATTCAACCGGGCCCGCGACGCAGGTTTCTTTTTGTCGGCCCATGCCGGCGAAGAAGGGCCGCCGAGCTATGTCTGGGAAGCGCTCGACGTGCTCGGTGTCGCACGAATCGATCACGGTATTCGCTCGATGGAGGATCAAGTCCTGGTCGGAAGGCTGGCGCGCGAGAAGACGCCGTTGACAGTGTGTCCGCTTTCAAATCTGCGGCTGCGTGTGGTCGACGACCTTGCAAGGCACCCACTGCGCAGGATGCTGGACAAGGGATTGATGGTGACGGTCAACTCCGACGATCCCGCATATTTCGGCGGATATGTAAACCAGAACTACCGCGCGGTATCGGACGCATTGGGACTTCATCGCGACGAGATCGTCACGATCGTTCGCAACGGAATCCAGGCTTCGCTGATGACACCATCGGAGAAGAACGAGGCATTCGCGGAGATCGATCGCATCTTGGCCACGATCGCGTGAGCGTTGGTGCAAGAGTTTAGATGAGTGAGATCAGGACGACCTTCGCGGGCCACTACACCGCACCATCTCCCTGCTTGAGGCGCTCGATCCCGATGTCATCGCGGCCTACAGCCGCCGAGCGACGGGTGAGAAATTCCTGATCAACCCGAGCCTGGCTATCGAGCAGGCGGTCGATCCCCGTGCTCACGACTGGCGAAGTGGCCGGAAGAACGTCCGCACGTCCTGGACCAGAAGTTCGGGCTGCTCGAATGCGGCAAAATGACCGCCCCTGGGCATCTCGCTCCAGTGCCGGATGTCAGTGAAGCGGCTTTCCATCCATCTGCGCACCGGCGTGACGATCTCCTTCGGGAAAACGGCGACTCCGGTCGGTACAGCGACCGGGGGCGCCGTGATACGCTTCCAGCCGAAGCTCTCCCAATAAAGCCGCGCCGACGACGCGGCGGTCGCAGTCACCCAGTAAAGCATCACATTATCGAGCAGCTCGTCGCGGCTCAGGATGTTCTCTGGATGGCCGTTGCAATCGGTCCAGGCCCAGAATTTCTCCAGAATCCACGCCGCCTGACCCGCGGGTGAATCGGTGAGGCCGTAAGCTAACGTCTGCGGCCGTGTCGATTGCTGCGTGGCATAGCCGGAATCCCACTTTCGGTAGAACTCGATGCCGGCGAGGGCCCGCGCTTCCTCGGGCGTAGGCTCTCCGGTGACGTTGGGCCGCGAATTCATCGCCAGCGTGACGTGGATACCAGCGCAATGCTGCGGATCGAGCGAACCGAGCGAGGCGGTAATCGTCGAGCCCCAGTCGCCACCTTGCGCGCCGTATCGTGTGTAGCCAAGGCGAGCCATCAAGGTCGCCCACGCCGACGCGATCCGATCGACACCCCAACCCGTGGTCGTAGGCTTTGCCGAGAAACCGAATCCGGGGATGGACGGACAGACCACGTGAAACGCGTCCGCAGCGTCACCACCGTGCGCGGTGGGATCAGTCAGCGGTTCGATCACTTTGTGAAATTCGACCACCGAGCCTGGCCAGCCATGTGTAATGACCAGCGGCATCGCCTCTGGATGGCGAGAGCGCACGTGGATGAAGTGAGTGTTGAGCCCGTCGAGCTCGGTGGTGAAGTGGGAGAAGCGGTTGAGCCTCGCTTCGCGGCGTCGCCAATTGTAATCCTCGGCCCAGTAATGGCAGATCTCTTGGATCCATTTGAGTGGTGCGCCTTGACTCCAGTTGTTGACGAGTTCGGCTTCCGGCCAACGGGTGTTGCGAAGTCTCGCCTTTAGGTCGGCGAGCTGGGCATCGGTGACGGAGATGCGATAGGGCGTGATGGCGGTCATGGGCTTGCCCTTCTCTGGGATCCGGCGTGGGCTGCTCTGCCAAGTTCAGGGAGACTTTCCGCCGCGCTACGCATGAAGGATAACTCAGTGGTAGCCGAAGTCGACAAGGTCGCGCCCGGCGAGCGGACCGCCTGCCTGCTGCAAGCGGCCGCCGACCACGAGGCCGCCAAGATGAATGGGCGCGAAGCCGAAGCTGGCGATCAGGTTCTTCACGAATTCGATTGGCTCCGCGTGATCCCCGGACACGAAGATGACGCGGCGGCCACCGTCCTTTGCGGGCCCTTGGTTGAAGCGTTCAATGACGATCGAGTTGAACGCCTTCACGACTCGGGCGCCGGGCGCCAACGCGGCGACCACCTCGCTCGCGCCCTTGCCTCCAAGGTCTGCCAGCACGAGTTCGGGGCTGTACGCGCTGAACGGGTTCGTCGCATCGATGAGGACCCTTCCGTTCCACGCCGGCAGGCCTCGAAGTGCGTCCTCGACATTCGGCCAGGGGACGGCAAACAGGACATAGTCAAGGCTCGCCGCCTCCGCACCCGTAGCGGCCGACGCACCGTACCCGAGTCGGGCGACAACGTCGGCAAGGGAGTCCGGGCCGTGCCTGTTGCTCAACACCACTTCATGACCAGCCCTCAGGGCTTCTCGCGCGAACCCAAGTGCGACCGCGCCGGCGCCGATCGTTCCGAACCTCATGATGCTGCTCCTCGTTCGCTGCAGAAATCAAAAAGAACCCGCGCCGTTCTGGCCTAGAGCTGCTCAGCACGCTCCCAGATCAATTCGGCCATGACTTGGACGCCACCGGATTGAGTCGGGGTAGCCGTGCTGAGATGAAGCTGAGTCCCGTCAATCTTCACGACACGAGGCTGCATCTGGCCAATCCACCCCGGAAACAGCGAAACGTTCATGGAGTGGGTTAGAGATCGCCGCGCCTCGTCCACATGAAATGGGCCGGAATATGCAATGTACCCAGTGCGCTCTTTGGAGAGCTCGTCCGGAGTGCCCTTAAACGAGTCACCAGAGGCAAGCTGCCACCTGTCCCTTCTCATGATTTGGGCTGACATGTAGCCATCGGGCGTGTACATGATGATCCCCTGCGCGTCTTCTCCCAGGGGAAAGCGCCTTGGCGAACCATCGGTTGGGGTCTCGATGAAGGAAACCAGCCTCCAGGCGCCAATTAACTGCTCTCTCAAACCTTTCTCTTTCACGGCCTTGCTCCGAGTTTGCATATCCCAAGCGTGGGCGAACCAGCATTCGCTTAGTATGCGCACGGTGGCCGCACAACCCTATTTGCGTTGGACGAGCGATCAAATGTCGTAGATGCCTCCTTTGGGCGCGACGCTGCCGCAGCTGTTCCGCAAGGTGATCCTGCCGGCGGCGTTGCCGACGATCTTCGTGCGGATACGGCTGGCGAGCGCCGCGGCCATGCTCGTGCTGGTCGCCTCCGAAATGGTCGGCGCCAAGGCCGGCCTCGGCTATCTCATCATCTACAGCCAATACAGCTTTCTGATCCCGCAGATGTATTTCGGCATCCTCGGGATCACCGTCATTGGCATTGCGTTCAATGCCATCCTCGAGGCCATCGAGCGGCATTTCATGCGCTGGAGAGCGCCGGTGCCAGCCTAGGGAAGTACGGGTCAGGTCAGGTCAGGGCGTGCTTGGCTTGTTGCGCGCGGTGGCCTGGGTCACGATGCTGTTCGGCGGCACGTCCTGCGTCAGCCAGACATTGCCGCCGATGGTCGAGCCGCGGCCGATCGAGATGCGCCCGAGGATGGTGGCGCCGGCGTAGATCACGACATCGTCCTCGACGACAGGATGACGTGCGTCGCCCTTGATCAGATTACCTTCGTCATCGGTCGGAAAATGCCGCGCGCCGAGGGTGACGGCCTGATAGATGCGCACGTTGTCGCCGATGACGGCGGTCTCGCCGATCACGACGCCTGTGCCATGGTCGATGAAAAAGCCGGAGCCGATACTGGCGCCCGGATGAATATCGATGCCGGTCCTGGCGTGTGCAATCTCGGCCATGAGCCGCGCCACCAACCGCGCGTCCTGGCGATGCAGCAGATGGGCGAGGCGATGATGGATGATCGCGGTCATGCCGGGATAGCCGATCAGGATCTCCGGATAATTCCGCGCAGCCGGGTCGCCGACGAAAGCGGCGCGCAGATCGCTGATCAGCAAGCCCCGCACGCTGGGCAGCTGCAGGCCGAAGGTGCGCGTCAGCTCGATTGCATCCTCGCTGCGAAATCCAGGGAGCAATTCGTCACCCACGAACAAAGCGCCGCGGTGGATCTGTTCGCTTAGTGAATCGAGTGCTGTGCTTAACCGGTTGCCGACGAAATAGTCGATGTTCTCGCCGTCGAGGTCGAACTGGCCGTAGTGGCGGGGAAACAGCGCCTCGGTGAGGCTGTTGAGGATGTTTTCCAGAGCTTTCCTGGACGGTGCGCGCCGGGCTTCCCCGTCGCGGCGGATGCTGTGGGACTCTTCGCGCGAAACGCGCAACTCGGCGACGATCCGGTCGAGTTGCCAACGCTTCGTTGTCGAGCCGTTCGCAACGATCTCGGAGTCGTTTGGGATTTCGTGCTTCATGCCCGGCTGCCCCTATGATCTCGCTTCAATTGCTTGTCTTCACCGCACATGTGTCAGAGGAATGCTGACCTCGGCCAGCCGGTCAAGATCGGTGTCGCGTTCGATTTCGACATACTGGCCGTTCCAATATACAAGACCTGACAGGCGATGCGAAAGGTCGAAGCCGAGCAAGCTGCCGACCACGATGCCATGCGAATGACGTTCGATGATTTCCTCGACCTGGCATTCAACGGTCGCAAGCGAATGCCCGAGCAGCGGCACGCCGGAATAGCCCGACGACCACTCGATGCCCACGAAGTGCTGTCCGCCCTTCAGGCGGCCGTTGTTGAAGCGGTCCGCAAGCTCGTGCTGGTCCGAGCCCAGGATGTTGACCCCGAACACCCGATGACGCTCGATCAGTGCGAAGCAGGATGCCTGCTTGTTGATGCTGACCAGGAGGCGGGGAGGGGCGGCGCTGAGCGAGGCCAGCGAGGTGACCGTCATCCCCGAAATATCGTCGCCGCGGCCGGCAGTGACGATGCTGACGCCGCCGGGCAGGCGGCGCATGATCGAGCGGAACTGGCGTTCGATTTCGTCGCCTGCAGTGACGAGATGAAGGTCGGGCTTGCTCATTCGCCTCTCCCTTCGCACCCCCTGGTGCGGGTTGTTCGGAACACGGGTTGTCGCTTCATCAGAAGAAGCCCTTGCGCGCCGAAATTTTTGCGCAGGATGTGCGCGACATGGCGTCAGCCTCGCCGAGGCGAATGACGACCTCAAATAGCTCGCGGATCGAACTGCCTCCGCCGCCGACCAAGGTCGGAAGTCTGAGTGCGCCGAGCCGAGCCTTGCGGATGAGATCGATCACCGGATGCGGAAGAACACGCTCGCGCTTGCTCTCGTCTTCTGCGATCTGTTTCAACAAGGTGTCGAGTTCGGGCGAATGAAGACCGAGCGGCCGCGAGGACGCCAGGTCGACGGTGGAGACAGGCTCGTTCATGATTGACCCTTTGGTCAGTGCGTTTGTCGAGCCAGCCGGCCGTGCCGGCGCGAGGCGTGCTGCAGGTGGCGAACAGCAGCAGAAGAGTCGTCCGTGCGCCGCTGCACGACAGAAGCCCGCATCCAACGAACTGTCCCACGAATTTGCGCGAACAGAAATAGAGCCGTTTTCCAATTGTTGTCTGCTCGGGAGTTTTCTGATTTCCTTGCAGGTAGCTGAGAGGCAAAGAATATCTTTTGATCCGGAAGCGCTTGAACTCCTGTGTGGCGTTGGCTCGGCGGCGGAACTTCGCACCGGCGCACTGCGCCGATCCGACGACACCCCACACTTGAGCAGGGGCGAATTGCACCACCGTCATGTTCAACATGGCGGCAGACAGCAGATCCGCGTGTCCCTGTCCGAAAACGACAACGCAGCATACGGCCAAATGGGCGAACTCTCTCAGACCGCGACGATCCTCCCTGATGCGGATTCTGCCTTCTGCCGTGACAGAAACAGGCGCTCGATGTCGCGAGCCGGCAGCGGCCGGCTGAACAGATATCCCTGCATCTCCGTGCAGCCCTCGGCTGTGATTCGGTCGAGCTGCTCATTGGTTTCCACGCCTTCGGCCGTGGCCGTCATGCCCATGCCGTTGGCCAGCGAGGCGACGGCGCGGACGATGTTGAGCGATCCGGCATTCTCGGCGACGTCTTTCACGAAGGAGCGGTCGATCTTGATCTTGTCGAACGGAAAGCTCTGCAGATAGGTGAGCGAGGAATAGCCGATGCCGAAATCGTCCATGGCGATGCGGATCCCGAGTGCACGCAATTGATGCAGGATCGCGAGCGTCGCCTCCTTGTCCTGCAACAGCACGGTCTCGGTGATCTCGATCTCGAGCCGCGTCGGCTTCAGGCCTGACGCTCCCAGCGCGCCCAGGACGACCTGCATCAGCCCCGCGCTGCGGAACTGCGACGCGGAAATGTTGATGGCGACGTGAAGATGGTTCGGCCATTGGGCGGCGGTCAGGCAGGCCTGGCGGATCACCCATTCGCCAAGCGGAATGATGAAGCCGCTCTCCTCGGCAAGGGGAATGAAGGTCGCGGGCGAGATCAAGCCGCGCTGTGGATGATTCCAGCGGATCAGCGCCTCGAAGCCACTGATGGCGCTGGTCTGCAGGTTCACCACGGGCTGGTAGTAAAGCTCGAACTGGCCGGCCGGCAGCGCCCTGCGCATATCTTGCTCCATTGAGCGCCGTGTCTGCATGTGCTCGTCCATGCCGGCTTCGAAGAAACGGAAGGTACCGCGCCCGTCCTTTTTGGCGCGGTAGAGCGCGAGGTCGGCGTTTCTCAGTAGCGTCTCGGAATCATCGCCGTCGCCCGGGCTGACAGCGATACCGACGCTGGTGCCCGCCGCGGACTGATGGCCGTCGATCTCAAAGGGCTCGGCCATGGCGGCGATAACGCGCTCGGCGAGCAACGTGGCTTCACTCGGCTCCGAGATCGGCGATTGCACGATGACGAACTCGTCGCCGCCCATCCGCGCGATCGTGTCGGACGCGCGGACCAACTCGCGCAGGCGGTTTGCCACGACCTTCAGCAGCCCATCACCGGCGTGATGGCCGAACGTGTCGTTGACCGCCTTGAATCGATCGAGGTCGAGATGGTGCACGGCGACCATCCTGCCGTGAGCCGGCTGCGCCAGGGCCTGCTCGAGTCGGTCATCCAGCTGGACGCGGTTGGCAAGCCCGGTGAGCGCGTCGTGATGGGCCATGTGCTCGATCTTGAGCTCCGCTTGGCGTTTCTCGGTGATGTCCTCATGGGTAGCAACCCAGCCGAGGTCTGGCATCGGCTGATGGCGGATCAAAAAGGTGCGGCCGTTGCGCATTCCGATGATGCTGTCGCTCGGTTCGCGCGGGATCGTGACGTTCGAACGCCACTTCAGATATTCGTCGCGCGTCATCGCGGGGGTGCTGCCGGCTTCGAATCGCAGGTCGAAGACTTCAGACAAGGGCGTGCCGGGACCGACTCGGTTTGGCGGCAGGTCGTACATCTCGATGTAGCGCTTGTTGCAGACAATCAGCTTGCGGTCGGCGTCGAAGAAGCAGAGTCCCTGCGTCATGTTGTTGATGGCGGTGTCGAATTGCAGGTTTCTCACCCGCAGCTTCTCTTCCTGCTCGCAAGTAAGCTCGTACTGGCGCTTGAGCCGCGCGCTCATCTCCTCGCGCTCGGTGATGTCCTCATGAGTGGCCATTCCGCCACCGTTGCTCATCGGGCGGATCGTGTAGCGGATGATACGGCCGTCGCCGAATTCCTGCACCGCCGTGTGCTGCACGACCGGCTTGCCCACCCGCCCGCGGACATAGTTGTCCGGCGCTTCCTGGACCTTCAGCCCCAGCTTCAGGCGGTGGCGGATCAGATCGCTGGTGGGTGTTCCGGGCTTCACCTGTTCGGCGCTGAGCCCATAGATTTCCATGTAGCGGGGATTGCAGAACACGACTTCGCGCTTGTCGTCAAAGATGATGATGCCGAGCGAAAGACTGTTGAAGGCTTCCTCAAACAGGCGAATCTGATCGGCCGGTACAAAACCGGAGGCAACCTCGCTGGTGTCGATCATCTGGCGTTTCCCCCAGCCGCTCCCGCGGCTTCCCCTCGTTGCGGGCCCGCCTTTGGTAGTTCTGGTCTGGTGAACGGCATCCTTGAGTTGTCATCCTTTCGATCGATTCCCGCAAACGCGCTGAACAAATCGTTAACCGGCGGGGCCGCCCTAAAGCGTATCGGCGCCATCCGGTTTTGCCGGATCGTTCCATGACAGGTTCAATGCGATGGTGTCCGGATTTCGACGCCCGACGTCCCAATTCGCGTATAGATAGAATTCGAGGGTTGTAATACTTTTCAAGTATGGATACCGCGCTCGCTCAGAAGGAGCGGGCCGCATTCATGGGGTAGGAAATAATGAAGCATTCGATTTTAGCAATCATTGCGTTTGCCGCGCTGACGATAAACGCAGAGTTGCCTCGCACAGATTGGCCTATTGCAAGTCGGTAAATAGGACAGAAAGTCCCGGCCCAGAGGGACAAGCCAGATGCGAGGCGTATTTCCAGACATGCATGCATGTCAACGGGAGCGTGGACGTCCCGCAAGGGCACAATAACCGGACTAACTAAGAAATAGCCACGATCACGAGATGACCCGAGGCCCCCCCACCGAGGCGGCCAATCCCGGTTCGCCCGGTCCACGCCTGCTCCGCGCGAAAAATGTCGACCGAAAGGCATCCGCTCTCTCCGCGCTCGTACTTCAGCAAAATTAAAAATTGGATAGCAATCTGAATCACATAAGAGTTAGCAAGACCACTCTCGGGGCGCCCTGGCAGAAGATATTGCTCTTTTGCGGACAACCCGCAAAACAATAGTACGAATAGGCCCCCTGCCGGCTGATGGCTCCGGTGCGCGCGTGGTCTCATGACTCTTGCCAAGCTGGCTCTAGCTGTTCTTATAGCGCCACCTACAGTCGCTCAATCGGAGGGGGAAGCGATCATGCACATCGATACTTTCAAGCGTTTTATTCTGGCGGTGATGGCGTTCGGATTCCTCACCTCGAGTCCGGCGTTCGCTGACTCCAAAATAGTGGTCGGTTACCAGCAGATTGTGGGACCGTATATCGCTGCCATCGCCGATGGCCGCTTCGACGCCGAGGCCAAGCAGCTTGGCTACGAGATTGAATGGCGCCAGTTCAACTCCGCTGGAGACACATCGACCGCCCTGGCTTCCGGAGCATTGGCGATTGGGGTCATCGGATCGACCGGAGCGGCCGCCACGGCGACGAGGGGGGTCGACCTGGAGGTGTTTTGGATCCTTGATAACATCGGTAAGTCGGAGGCATTGGTCGTTCGCAACGGCTCGGGCATCGAAAAACCAGAGGACCTGAAGGGGAAGAACGTCGGTGTGCCCTTCGTGTCAACTTCCCACTTTCATCTCTTGATCGCACTCGACAAGATTTGGAAGATTGATCCGCGCAACGTGAATTTGCTGAATATGAAGCCGCCTCAGATCGTAGCGGCTTGGCAACGGGGTGACATCGATGCGGCCTATGTGTGGCCACCGGCACTGTCGGAATTGTTGAAGACCGGGAAGATCATCGCTGACTCCGAAATGATTGGCGCAGCATCCGTCCCGACATACGACAGTCTCGTGGTCGACAGGAAGTGGGCAGCGGAAAACCCGAAGTTCATGGCTGCTTTCACCCGGGTGCTTGCGCAGGCGTATGCGGACTTCAACAAAAATAAGTCTGCGTGGACCGCAGACTCTCCGCAGGTCAAGGGAATCGTCAAGATGATAGGCGGAGATGGTCCCGACACCGTAGAGGCGCTCAAACTGCTCTCATTTCCTGGCGCTGAAGAGCAGGCTTCGGCTACATGGCTAGATGGCGGCGCGGTGAAGGCACTCGAGGAAAGCGCTAAATTTCTCGTAGAGCAGAGGCAGATCGATAAGGCACTCGATAATTACGGTCCTTTCGTTACAAGTGGGTACGCCAAGGACGCTCTAAAGTAACGGCCGCATCGCTCGCCATGCCGTCTCTTTGGGTGACGCAAATATCTCTCGCACAAACCTTCGAGCTCGGGCGTTATGCAGACGCTTAAAATCAGCAACGTCGGCCTGACCTATCCCGGTCTTTACACAGATCAGGCCGTGGTTGCCCTTAACGGCGTTAATCTTGAAATCAAGAGCGGTGATTTCGTCGTAGCGCTAGGGGCGTCGGGCTGTGGCAAGACGACGCTGCTGAATCTTATGGCGGGCTTTTTGTCGCCTACGGATGGCGAAATCATGCTCGGTGAGCGTCGAGTACAGGGTCCAGGCGCGGACCGCGGCGTGGTTTTTCAAAAACACGCGTTGCTTCCTTGGCTCAACGTCATCGAGAACACCGAATTCGGTTTGAAGCTGAGAGGGGTCGATCGCAAGACTCGACGCGAGATTGCGAGGAAGAATCTCGAGCTCGTTGGCCTCAAGGACTTCCATCGTCATATGATCTACCACCTTTCGGGCGGTATGCAGCAGCGTGTCGGCATCGCTCGGGCACTCACCTGCGATCCCGAAATGCTTCTGATGGACGAGCCGATGGCGGCGCTTGACGCGTTAACGCGCGAGACCATCCAGGAGTTGCTTCTGAGGGTCTGGAATGTCACGAGCAAGATGTTCTTCTTCATAACACACAGTGTCGAGGAAGCCCTTTTCCTGGGGTCTCGTCTTATCGTGATGTCACCGCGGCCCGGACGGATAACTCATACTTACGATCTCGATTTCAATCGCCGTTTTCTCGCAGGGGAGAGCTCTCGTACCGTAAAGTCCAGCCGAAGTTTCATCGAAATGCGTGAGGAAGTGTTAGGCATTATCTACGGCGATGAGCGTCAGTCGGGAGGTCCGAAGATTCTCCATGCTTGAACGTATCTCTCGCGGCAGGTCAGTGCAGCCTGGCAAAGTTTATGGCGCTCCTGGGGACGGGAAGAGCGGCCATATCAGTCTGATCACCGCCTTGGCACTCATCGGACTGTGGTCGGTCATCACAGGGATGGGCTGGGTGAAACCGTTGTTTCTTCCTTCGCCGGCCGCCGTTTGGCAGAAGTTCTTGCTCGCCATGACGGAAGGCGTCTCCAATTCAACGTTGATCCAACACACGGCTGCAAGCCTAGGCCGGGTTCTTGGAGCGTTCCTTTTTGCACTGGTGACCGCCGTTCCAGTTGGCATACTGATGGGCGTAAACCGCGTAGTCAGGGGGCTGTTCGATCCGATCATCGAGTTCTATCGGCCGCTTCCGCCGCTCGCGTATCTCCCGCTGATTATCATTTGGTTCGGCATCGGCGAGTTTCCCAAGATTTTCCTGATCTACCTCGCGATCTTCGCGCCGATGGCGATCGCCGCGCGCGCCGGGGTCCGCTCGGTGTCAATCGAGCAAATTCACGCTGCCTATGCAATGGGAGCGACTCGTGCGCAGGTGATTTTTCAGGTCATCCTTAGGGCGGCGATGCCTGAGATATTCACGGGCATGCGTATTGGCATCGGGGTGGGTTGGACGACACTCGTTGCCGCCGAGATGGTGGCCGCCCATCGGGGCCTGGGCTTCATGGTGCTCAACGCCGCCGAATTTCTCGCCAGCGATACTGTTATCATGGGCATCGTCGTCATCGGCGGCTTCGCATTCGCCTTCGATCTCATGCTCCGTTATCTGGAGAAGATACTCATTCCGTGGAAGGGAAAAGTCTGATCGTAACCGTGCATCTTGGGTGGCGACAGCCCCAATAACAGGAGCAAAGTCGATGGCGTTTGGCCAAGCGGGTCTCGGTGCGCGGACCTATGCGGCCTCGTCCCGCATCTGATACCAAGCGTAGAGCAGGCGCTGCCCGATCCGTCGAAACGGCGCGAACGGATGTGTCGGAAGTGGCGAGTTAAAGATCGGCAAATCCTGGGCGCTGAATTGTCGCCCGGCTATCATCTGTGCCATACGACGCCCCGCTTGCGCCGAATAAGAGACGCCATTTCCGCCGTACCCAAGCGCATATACCAGCGCCCGCTTCGAATCAGGCTGGAAGATGCGCGGCATCATGTCGTGGCTGACGTCGACCCAGCCCCACCACGAATATTCGATCTCAATACCGCTCAGCGATGGGAACTTCCGATGGAGCCCGTCGATCAGAAGCTGAAGATGCTTAGGGTGCGATGCGTCGGCGCCGGTGATGGCGCTACGGCTCCCCATCTGAAGGCGATTGTCCGGCAGCAAGCGATAGTAGAAGCGAAGCGTCCGCGTGTCGGTGATTACCTGCCTGGTGCGAAAGCCGGTTGCTTCGAGCTCCGCAGCAGTCAATGGCCGTGTCACGATTGAGTTGGAAAGAATCGGCATACATCGCCCCTCGAGCGTCGGCGTAAGTCCAAGCGACGTGTAGGCTCCGGTTGCGACGGCGACCGCACGCGCCTTTACTTTCCCAGCAGGCGTGTGCAACAAAAATGCAGATCCTTTTGGCTCGATCTGAAGGACTGGGCTCGCAGCATGCACGCGTGCGCCGGACTCGCGGGCCATTCGCAGGTAGCCGAACGCAAGCTTCGCCGGATGCACGCCGGTGCCGAGTGGCTCGTGAAGCGCGCCGACCCCTTCCGCTTCGTCGACGAAATCACGACGCACTTCCTCCCGCGATAGGATGCGGGTAGGGTATTTGAAGATCTCGTTGAGTAGCCTCGATTCCTCGATCAGCTTCTCAAGGCTATGTCGACGGTGCGCGATGTATAAATGCCCACCCCGCTGTGGCTCACAGTCGATGGGACTTCTACCGACCAGATCTTCGAAAGTCTCGAAGCCTTCTTCAATTTCGGCATGCATGCGTCGGGCGATGTCGTGCCCCCAACGAGCGATCCATTGTGAACGCGTCAGCCGGCCAGCCGAATTCTGTCCTTGTCCTCCGTTGCGTGTGCTGCAGCCCCACGCTACTCGGTTGGCTTCAAGTACCGTGGCTTTTATGCCGAACTCCCGCGCAAGAAGGATCGCGCACGCAAGGCCCGTATAGCCTGATCCGACCACAGCTACATCCGCATCGGTATCACCCACGATTGGACCATCGGTTTCGGGCGGATCTCCGGCCGTCGCGACCCAATAGGTGGGTGCATAGTCCATGTTCAGACCTGGTCCAGCCGAAACTAACGGGTCGTAGTGAGGGTCATATGCGGCGATCGGCGCGTCCACGGACCTGTTCATCACGAGGCCGCCTCATTCGTCCCGAGGGCGGGCTGAAGCGGCCGCTCCTTCCGGAACGCACTCTTCGCGCAAATCTTGTCGCCGCGAAAAACAAACAGGTCGCAGCCCTCGGCTTCAATACGCTGTCCGTCTCTCGTGGTTGCGCGAAATATCCACTCGGAAATTCCGCGCTCGCCGAACACGGCATGTCGCGTGCACTGCCAGCTCACGTCTGGCATGGCGGTCCAGGTAGCTTCGAACGCCGCGCGTACTTCGGTCGTGCCGCTAAGCCGGCGACCACAGGTGTCGGGGCCTGCGGCCGCGTCGAACACGACGTCGTCGGTCATGCAGGCCATAACGGCTGAGCCGTCGTGACGATTGAACGCCGCGAAAAGTAGTTCGAGGAGATGTGTTCTGGTGATTTCGGGTGGGGACATGTCGAACTCGCGAAGCCGAGCGCAATCTTTCGGCGCACGTGCACAAAGGTGTGCCACAGGACGAATCGCATGCTTAGGACCAGATCGGCGGATCTTCTGTGACCAGAACTGGCAAGCCAGCTTCATCGTTGGCGTTGCAGTTTAAGCGCGATTGGCCTGTTCGATTGTGCGAAGCGGCGAGCTGCGTTACGGAACGCTGCGTTCGGAGCAAATGTAAATGTCGCGGTCGCCCAGCGCTCTGGGCTGCGATGTAAACGAGACTGATTGAGTTCGGCCGCGTTAGTGACTTTTGATGACCGATCCGAGGCGTTCTATGCCGGGCACAATGCGATCTGTGCGGATCGACGAGAAGCCCAGCCGGAAGCAATGGCGGGTCGCCGATTCATTCATTGAGAAGATGTCGCCGGGCTCGATCACGACTCCTTCGTCACGCGCGGCATCCGCAAGACGAGTGGTGTTGGTGCCCTCGGGACAATTAACCCAGTAGTTGGTGCTTCCGGATCCGCGTGTCCAGGTGCAGGTCGGAAGAAATCGCGGCAAGACCTGATCGAGCAATCTCGCGCGCTCGAGCAGCACGCGGTCGACCGCTTGCAGGTGTGATCGGTAGTGACCAAGTCCTATGAACAAAGCCGCCACACGTTGGTTGTTAAGCGGCGGATGGCGCAGCATCAGGCGTCGCAGCGCCCGAAGCTCGCGGATGACCGGCGCGGGTGCCACCACGTATCCGAGCCTGAGGCCAGGGGCCAAAGCCTTGGAAAGACTGCCGACATAGAGGACGGTTTGGTCGCGATCGAGGCTCATGAGCGGCGGCAGTCGGCTGCCTTCCGACATCAATTCGCTTTCATAGTCGTCTTCGATCAATAAGGCATCCCGCGCCTTGGCAATTTGAAGCAACTCCAGGCGTCGATCGAGCGACATTGTGACAGCGGTTGGACATTGATGACTGGGCGTCACATAGGTCAACCTGCATCCGCCAAACGCCTCGTCAGGGACGACTCCTTCTTCGTCGGTCCGCAGCGACACTACGTTGGGCGTCAGCGTTTCCAGGATATTGCGGGCGTCGGGATAGCCGGGGTCCTCCATCCCGACACGTGTATCCGAAGTCACGAACAGCCTTGCGATAAGATAAAGCGCGTGCTGTGCGCCGATCGTCATCATGATCTCATCGGACCGTGCACGGATGCCTCGTCGCGGAAGCACTTGGCGTTGTAATTGCTCGATTAGGGCCGGGTCGTCGCCATCGATCATATCTCTTGCCCAATTGTTGATCTCAGGAACGCTTAGCGCCGCCCGCGCGCTTTCTCGCCAGTTGTTCGTCGGGAACAAGCTCGGATCAAATTGACCGAAGATGAAGGGATAGGGAAAGCTCTGCCAGTTGAGCGGCTTGACGATGTTGCGAAGTAAGGATGGGCGCAGGGCGAAACGTCCTGTCCACCGGCTCTCGCTGCTGCTCGCTGCGGCCGGAATGTCGGCCGGCGCCGGACCGATCTGCTTCGGCAGGCCGGCGACGAAGTAGCCGCTGCGTTCGCGTGACACCAGGAAGTTTTGCTCGACGAGCTGCTCGTAGGCGATAACAATGGTATTTCGGGAAACTTTAAGTAAACCGGCGAGATCCCTGCTCGACGGCATACGGACGCCAAGCGGAAGCCGCCCGTCCTCGATCGCGGTCACGATCATTTGCCGGATCTGGAGCTGCAGGAAGTTGCCCGTCCTACCCAGCCCTTGGAACAACGAACTCCAAAACAACAAGTTGCTCGCCGGAGCGTCGCTTGACCTTCCTGGCGTCTCATACCCACGCGGTGGCGAGAATCCCTCCGTCCGCATACCAGCTCCTGCTTCCACTCGGTTGACGACGAGTTGAACGAAGAGTGAAGCAAAAATCACGCCACTGGACAGCTGCCCTTTTTGGGCTTCCGCCGCCTATCAAGCCTGCCGACCTTTCGAAGCGACGAGCGACTCCGCAGGCGTCAAGCGCCATCAGCGGTTAATCTGGCCAGCGCGCATGACGCGAGGCGCGCACGCCGGCTGTCGGCGCGACTCGTTAATATTACCGGTACCTTGGCTCCAAGGACCAATCCCGCACATTCTCCGCGTCCGATGTAGACGAACGACTTGTAGAGAACGTTGCCAACGTCGAGGTTGGGAACGACGAGAATATCCGGGTCGCCGGCGACGTCGGACAGAATGCCCTTTGTTCTTGCTGATTTGCTTGAGATTGCGTTGTCGAACGCCAGGGGACCATCCACGATCGCCCCGGTGATCTGGCCACGATCCGCCATCCTGCTGAGCGTGGCTGCATCCATGCTCGATTGAATGTTCATATTGACGGTTTCCGCCGACGACAACAGCGCAATTTTGGGGCGTTCAACGCCGAGGCAATGCGCAAGACCGATAGCATTGGCCAAGATATCGATCTTCTCCTTGAGGCCGGGCGCGATGTTCATCACGGCATCCGTCACCATCAAGGGCTTGTGATAGGTAGGCAGATCGAACCAGAAGCAGTGGCTCATTCTGCGGCTGGTGCGCAAGTCAGCGTCGCGCGAAATGACAGCGCTGAGCAGTTCATCCGTGTGCTGCGATCCCTTCATGAGGGCGTCTGCCTCGCCTCTGCTGACGAGTGCCACGGCGGCCTGGGACGACGAAGCGGGATCGTCGGGAGCGTCGACAAGCGTCACGTTCGACAGGTCCACGCCAATCGAAGCCGCGCAGGTCTCGATCCGACTGCGCGGTCCGACGAGGATCGGTTCGATCATTTTCTGCGATGATGCATCGCAAACGGCGGCAAGAGAGTCCGCGGAGCACGGATATGCGACCGCCACCTTCAGGGGCTTCCGCCGCATGGCGGCATTCTCAAGTTCGTCGAGCCGGGGAAACATAGACGCGTCGATTGACATTTGGGCCTCATTACGTCTCGAAGGTCGCCGCAATCTCGCCTGCGGCCTGTTGCAGCCTCGGGACGAATTTCATCAGCGCGTCGATGTTGGTACGAGTAACCGGCGCCTGGATGGCAAGCGCGGCGACGCAGCTTCGTCTGCGGGACGCCGTGTTAAACACTGGCGCCGCCACGCAAACGAGACCGTCTATATATTCCTCCCTGTCCGTCGAATAGCCGAGCTGCCGGATGCTCTGCAGCTCCTTTGCTAGCGCGCTTGCGGTTGTCAGCGTGCTTTCGGTGCAGCGCCTCAGCGGTATTTGACGAAGGAGCTTTTCGCGGCGTGACGGCGGCGTGTAGGCGAGAAACAGCTTGCCGCTGGCGGAAGCGTGAGCGGGCACGCGTGATCCCGGTTGGAAGGTGATGCGAAGCGGCCAGTTCGCCTCCACGCGGTCGAGATATGTGACTTCCGTCCCGTCGAATATTGTGAGGTTGCAGGCCTCTCCCACATCATCGACGAGACGGCTCAGGATGTTGCGGCGAAGCGCACGCCCGGGATCGCCGAGCAGGATGGCGATCGCAAGCTGCGTGGCCCGCGCCGCGATCTCGTATCTCCTTCCATCCGGATGACGTGAGAGCAGCCCTACTGTCTCGAGCGCCTTTAGCCAGCGATGAACTGTTGGCTTGGGAACGGAAAGATACGTGACCAGCTGCGCCAGCGTTGCCGGCTGTTGCATCTCCGCGAGTGCTTCCAACACCCCGAGAGGCTTTAGTCCGCCAGTCAAGTCGTGCTCGGGCATGCGATAAATTCCAGTTTCTGGAACGAACAGTAACAGATATTGAAACAAGTGTTGCACAGACCGTCCGCCTGTGGCAACTGCCATCAGCGGGAAGTTTGTTCGAAGCCGGGGAGTGCTCCATGAAGATGACGACAGAAGAAGCCTTCGTGAAAGTCCTGCAACGACACGGCATCGAGCATGCCTTCGGCATTATCGGGTCAGCCTTCATGCCGATCTCGGATCTGTTTCCGAAAGCGGGCATCACCTTTTGGGACGTGGCTCACGAAACCAATGGCGGATTGATCTGCGACGGATACACCCGATCGACTGGCAAAATGGCGATGGCCATCGCCCAGAATGGGCCGGGCATCACCGGCTTCGTCACGGCCGTGAAGACGGCGTATTGGAATCACACGCCGATGCTGTTGGTGACGCCACAGGCGGCGAACAAGACCATCGGTCAGGGCGGTTTCCAGGAAGTCGAGCAGATGGCGCTGTTTCGCGACATGGTCTGCTATCAGGAGGAGGTGCGAGATCCGTCGCGCGTCGCCGAGGTGTTGAACCGGGTTATCCTCAAAGCGAAGCGCTTGTCGGCGCCGGCACAGATCAATATTCCCCGCGATTTCTGGACGCAGGTCATCGACATTTCGCTGCCTGCGGTCGTCGAGTTCGAGCGGCCGGCGGGCGGCGAGCACGCGCTGGCCGAGGCGGTCCGACTGCTCTCCGAAGCGAAATTCCCGGTGATCCTTTCGGGCGCCGGCGTTGTGCTGGCAGGCGCTACCGAGGATTGCGTGAAGCTTGCTGAAAGGCTCGATGCGCCGGTCTGCAACAACTATCAGCACAATGACTCATTTCCGGGTAGTCATCGTCTCGCGGTCGGGCCTTTGGGTTACAACGGCTCCAAGGCTGCGATGGAGCTCGTCGCAAAAGCCGACGTTCTGCTGGCGCTCGGCACACGGCTTAATCCGTTCTCGACCTTGCCCGGCTATGGCATCGACTACTGGCCGAAGGACGCCAAGATCATTCAGGTCGACATTAATGCGGACCGCATCGGCCTGACCAAGCCAGTTACGGTAGCTATCTGTGGCGACGCCAAACTGGTGGCCGGGGCAATTCTGTCGCGTCTGGCAGCGTCGGCCGGCAACGCCGGTCGCGACGAGCGCAAAGCACTGATCCACTCCACGAAGTCGCGCTGGCTGCAAGCCCTCTCGAGCATGGATCACGAAGAGGATGATCCCGGCACGACTTGGAACGCCGATGCGCGCGAGAGGGACAAGGATCTGATGTCCCCGCGTCAGGCGTGGCGCGCCATTCAGGCCAGCCTGCCGCGCGACGCTATTATCTCCAGCGATATCGGCAACAACTGCGCGATCGGAAACGCCTATCCCAGCTTCGATCAAAGCCGAAAATACCTGGCGCCCGGCCTGTTCGGGCCATGCGGTTACGGATTTCCAGCCATCATCGGTGCGAAAATCGGCAATCCCAACGTGCCTTGTGTCGGATTCGCGGGCGACGGTGCATTCGGCATCTCGATGAGCGAGATGGGATCGATCGGTCGTCCGGAATGGCCGGGCATCACGATGGTGATCTTTCGCAACTATCAGTGGGGGGCCGAGAAGCGCAATTCGATCCTCTGGTACGACAACAATTTCGTCGGCACCGAACTCAACACCGAGCTAAGCTACGCGCGCGTGGCTGAGGCCTGCGGCTTGAAGGGTGTTCAAGTCAAGACCATGTCGGAGTTGACGGACGCACTGCGAGAGGCGTGCGAGGCTCAGAAACGCCGCGTCACCACCTTCATCGAAGTTCTGTTGAACCAGGAACTCGGCGAACCCTTCCGGCGTGACGCCATGAAAAGGCCAGTTGTGGTCGCTGGCATCAAGCGAGAGGACATGCGCCCGCAACAGGCTTCGCGAGGTTCTGACGGAATCTGATCGTTTCCTCGCTGACGCTCGAGCCACGCGGTCTCCTGCGTGGTTGAACGGGTGGTGCAAGGGGTGACGCCGCTTTTCGAGAGGATAGCTTCATTGCCAGTCATATCGCGATCGTGGCTCTTGGCACCGCGCTTGGCGTAAGCGCTGGAAGGGGGAGTATTCCTCCAAGCGGGCGGGCGGCGTTCAGAAAGGCGGGGGGCGGGTCGCCGATGTTCCGGCCCGGACTCCAGAGCTTCTGTCGCGAACGCGGCCATTTCGCGCTTTGGTTGATGGCGGTTGGGCATCCCGCTTAGACAAGTCGCCTGGGTAATCTAACCGGCGTTTAACACCACTCGCTTCTCAAAGGACAGAATCAAGATGTCACACAAGAAATGGACCACGTTAGTCAGCCTGGCAGTATGCCTGCTTGCAGCCGAAAGTGGAGCAGCCGAGCCACTGACCCTCGGGTTCCTCACCCGACCTGGCTTTGCGGATTTGCAGAACGGAAGGCCAGTCGGCGCCTTTCTATCGCTGGCAGGGGACGCAGTTGAAAAATCGGGCTTACCCGAAGTCAAATGGGAGCCTTTGCCGCAAAAAAGAATGATCGATCGAGTGCGAGAAGGAAAAGAAAGCATCTGTGCGGTTGGCATCTATAAAACCGAAGAGCGGTTGGCTTTTGCCAAATTCAGCAATCCGTTTTACCGTGATCGACCCTTTACGATCGTCACAAGCTCGGCGAAGTCGGCACTTGTGAAAAAGCATGCTTCATTTTCTGATCTTGTCGCCGATCAGGAACTATCTTTGACAGCGATAGATGGATTTTCGTACGGCGCCTACGTCGACGATATTATCAAACAAGCCAAAAACGTGAGCAGAAAAGCGGTCACTGTAACAAATCTGTATGGAATGATGTCGGCGGACAGGATTGATTATTTTATAGGAGATCCTGAAGAGTATGACACCAATCTGGAGCTGAATGGAATCCGCAACGATGCGCTGGTAGCTATCGAATTCCCCGACTTTAAAGAAGGAGCCTTGCGTCATTTCATGTGCAGCAAAGCCGTTGATGATCAGGTGATCCAAAAGTTGAATGAAGGCATTTCCGCCACGCAGCCAGGACGAGCTTTCTGAGACCGCGAACCACTTCGTTCAGCCTAAGTCTCGATGGTCGCTTCGAAAATGCGAGCGCGTACTAGGCGGCCCGCAATCGCGCTAGGAAATGCCCGACGCGCTCGCTCAGCACGCTCATTTCGCTGGTCAGCATCTCGCCGTCTTGGCGCAGGGAGTCGGCCAGCGAAGAGGCATCCTTCACAGAGTTGCCGACTTCGCCAATGGCCGCGGCGACTGTCTTCGTCCCGACCGATGCTTCGGTCACCGACCGCGAGATCTCCTGCGTCGCCTGCCCTTGTTCTCCGATGGACTGGGCGATACCGGAACTCGCGTCACTGAGGATCCCGGCCATGTCCGCGATTTTCTGTACGACAACCACTGCACGGCCTGTTGCGGTCTGGATGGCATTGACTTTGTCGGTGATGTCCTCGGTCGCGCGGGCGGTCTGGTTTGCCAACAGTTTAACTTCCGAGGCGACCACAGCAAAACCCTTGCCGGCGTCCCCGGCGCGGGCCGCCTCGATCGTGGCGTTGAGCGCGAGTAGATTGGTCTGCGAGGCAATGCCACTGATCAACTGAACAATGTCGCCGATGCTGCGGGCCAGGTCATCTAACTCCCCAATCAATACTCTGCTTTCCTCGCTAAAGTGTGCGGTATCGGCCGCCAGCCGAGCGCTTTCTCCAATTCGATCAGAGATAGTGCGGATTGACGCAACGAGTTCCTCTGTCGCCGCCGCCACTATGCCAACGCTAGCTGCAGTTTGATCGGTCGCGCCCTGAACGGTGGCACTTTCGTGCTCAGCGTGGTTCATGATGTTTGCCAAGCCGGCAGACCGTTCCCTGACGCCGGTGGCGTTGACTGACGCGCGGTCGAGCGCCGAACGCACCGTCTCCTCGAATTCAGTAGACAATCTATCGAGCAGCTCATTGCGCTCAGCGGTCGTCCGCTCAGCACTAGCTTGTCTATCGGCGGTGAGTCGCTGCACCTCTAGGGCGTCCTTCTTGAAGACGGTGACCGTGCGTGCCATCTGACCAATTTGGTCCTCGCGGCCAGCGGCAGGAATCTCAACGCCGAGATTGCCCCCGGCCAACTCGCTCATTGCACGGGTCAGCTGAATGATCGGCTTGGTCACGCGACGAGCAATGCCGACTACCACCAGCAGAATGAACGAGACAGCGATGCCTGCGCCAATCAAAAGTCGGATCGCTTGTCTGCGGCTGCGCGCGTCGAGCGCGTTCGGCGAGAGCGCCAATTGCAGCGTACCTAGTATCTTGCCCTCGTGGAAAACTGGCGCTTTGGTCAGCACAACTCCGGTATCGTCTTTTGGCATCTCTCCTTCCGAGGCGACAGGTCTCCCTTTGTCGTCGATGATAGCAGCGGCCAAGAAGTCGCCGTCTCGGTGTAGTGCTTCTAGCAGTCCCTTGGCGGCAGATTGATCCATGTTCCACAGCGCATCGGCGAGCCCGCCGGCAACGATCTGAGATGTCAATTCGGCTCGCGCACGGAGCGCCTGACGACCGTCGGTCTGGGCGCTTGAGATGTCCCGATAGACGATGCCCGCCACTAGTAGCAGCAGGAGCGTCCCGATTGGCAGGACGAATTGCGGTGTGATTGATCGTCTGAAAAAGCTCACGGCCACCTCTCACGCGGTAATGCTCGAATATCGCGCCAAATGCTGAAGTACCGATTAAGCTTGGCGCTATCGATATTCTTACAATTCATAATTGAGCCCGCGTCAGTTCAAAAATTTCAAAAAATGGAACGCCGACGCGGTGCTGCGCGACAACTTCATAGCGTCGTGGGTGCCACGGCGATTCACGCGGCGCATCTGCTGACTTTCGTAGCGCTTCGCTAGTCGACGCGATCCTTGTCCGGGCGGAAGGTGAGCGCGATGGCCTCGGCCGCCCGCCGCAGCGCGGGTGCCAGCGAGATCGCTCGCTTGAGCGTCAGCCGCACGGTCGGTCCATGGACCGCCACGGTCGCGCAGATCCGGCCGTCCGCGTCCAGAACCGGGACGGCGGCGGCCGCCATGCCCTCGATGAACTCCTCGTTGTCTGTGCCGATCCGCGTCTGCCGGATGCGGTTGAGCTCGGCGGCGAGCCTGGCGGGATCGGTCAGCGTTCGCGGTGTGTGGCGAGGCAACGACTTGAGGCGCAGCAGCGCCTCGCTCAACGATGGAGGAGAGAGTGCGAGGAACAGCTTTCCGCTCGCGGTGCAGTGAAGCGGCACGTGAGAGCCGACATTGAGCCGGATCTGCAGCGGCCAGTCGGATTCGACGCGATCGAGATAGATCAGTTCACCGCCGTCGAGCATCGTTATGTTGCATGTCTCCTGGATTTCGGACACCAGCGCGCTGAGCACGGCCCGGCGCGGTGCGAACTGCGCCGCATTGCGGATCACGTGAAGTCCGAGCGCGGCCAGCCGCTCGCCGATCGCGTAGCGTTTGCCATCCGCAGTGCGCCGGATGAAGCCGAGACGCTCGAGTAGAGAGGCGAAGCGATGCGCGGTCGCCTTCGCGAGGTCGAGCTGCGCCATGAGTTCATTGAGTGTCGGCGGTTCATCGGCCCTGGCAATGAGCTCGAGCATGCGCAAGGCCCGCTCCGAAACCGTCGGTGTGGTTGCTCTCATGGTGAGGATGATCCCTTTCGTTCACCCAATAACACTTGGCCGTTGACAGGACACCTGCATCAGTCCAACCTATGGGACATCTTGTCTCATTTATTGAGACAAAATGCAATTCGGCGGAGGAGACATCTGGTGGCTGCGGTGAACACCAAATCGGGCTCAAGTGCGTCGGAGATTCGCGAGTTCGACTACGTGATTGTCGGCGCGGGCTCGTCCGGCTGCGTGCTTGCCAATCGCTTGAGCGCCGATGGGCGCAACACGGTTTTGCTGCTCGAGGCGGGCCCCCGGGACAACTACCTGTGGATCCACATTCCCATCGGCTACGGGAAGACGATGTTTCACCGGGCCTACAATTGGGGCTTCTACACCGACGAAGAACCTAACATGGCCGGGCGCAAGATCTATTGGCCGCGCGGCCGGGGTCTCGGCGGCTCGAGCTCGATCAATGGGCTGATCTTCATCAGGGGACAGCGGGAGGATTACGACACCTGGGCGCAGCTCGGAAACGGCGGTTGGGATTGGCAGAGCGTGCTGCCCTACTTCAAGCGCTCCGAGCACAACAGCCGTGGCGCGAGCAGCACGCATGGTGGTGATGGACCGCTCTGGGCTTCCGACATTCCCGAGAAGAGCGAATTGATGGAGGCGATCATTCGCGGCGCGGGTGAACTCGGCGTGCGGCGGACCGACGATTTCAATTCCGGCGATCAGGAAGGCGTTGGCTATTTCCAGCTCTTCACGCGCAACGGATGGCGAAACAGTTCGGCTGTCGCTTACCTGAAGCCGGCTCGGTCAAGGGAAAATCTCGTCGTCGAAACCGACGCGCACGCCACGCGGATCGTGATGACGGGCCGCCGCGCCACCGGGATACGCTATCGGCAGCACGGTCGGTTGCACGAAGTGCGCGCGCGCCGCGAAGTGATCCTGGCGGCCGGGGCATTGCAGAGCCCGCAATTGCTGCAGCTGTCCGGCATAGGGCCAGGGGACCTGCTGCGCCGTCACGGCATCGATGTCGTTCACGAGCTCAGCGGCGTCGGACAGAACCTGCAGGACCATCTGCAGTTTCGCCTGATGTACAAGGTGGCGAGACCGATCACGACCAACGATGATCTGCGAACCCTGTTCGGGCGGGCTCGCATCGGATTGAAGTGGCTCGTGAACGGTGGCGGACCCTTGGGTATCGGCATCAATCAGGGCGGGTTGTTCACCCAGGTATTGCCGGGCTCGCGCACGCCGGACATCCAATTTCACTTCGCAACCCTCTCGGCGGACCTCGCTGGCGGCAAGCCGCACCCCTGGTCGGGCTGCACCTTTTCGGTCTGCCAGCTTCGTCCCGAATCCCGCGGCAGCGTCGAAATTCGCTCCTCCGATCCGTTCACCCCGCCCGCCATGAAGCCGAACTATCTCTCGGCAGAGACTGATCGTATTTGCGCGGTCGAGGCCATCAAATACGCGCGTCGCCTGGCCGTGACCGATGCGCTGCGGTCCTATCTTGTCGAAGAGTATCGTCCGGGCTCGTCGGTGCGCACGGACGACGAGATCCTCGGATTTGCCCGTGAATACGGCGCAACGATCTTCCATCCCTCCGGTACGTGCAAGATGGGCGCCGATGCCATGGCGGTGACCGATAAGCGGCTGCGCGTGCACGGCATCGGAGGGCTGCGGGTAGTCGATTGCTCGATTATGCCGACGCTCGTTTCCGGTAACACCCATGCACCGGCCGTGATGATCGCCGAAAAGGCCTCCGACATGATTTTGGCAGACCTGGAGCACGACCAGATCGCTGCTTGAAAGAACAGCCGCAGCCGGTCGCAAGAGCCGGATCGAAAACAAATTGAAACGCAGACGGGGAGGGGAAGTCCATGAACGAGAGCAAACTGCTGAGACGCGTTGTTGTCGCATCGCTGATCGGCGCAACGGTCGAGTGGTACGACTTTTTTCTCTACGGCGTCGTCGCCGGCATTGTCTTCAACCAGCTCTACTTTCCGGCAGGCAATCCGGTGGTGGCTACCTTGCTCGCTTACGCAACGTTCGCAGTCGGCTTCGTCACTCGTCCTCTGGGCGGCATCATTTTCGGCCATTTCGGCGATCGCCTGGGCCGGAAGAGCATGCTTGTGCTCACCTTGATGATCATGGGTATCGCTACGTTTCTGATCGGCCTCGTTCCGACGTACGCGCAGATCGGCGTCTGGGCACCCGTCGCGCTGTTGTTGCTCCGTGTTCTTCAAGGCATCGGGCTCGGCGGCGAATGGGGCGGTGCGGTGCTCATGACCTACGAATATGCCAAGCCTGAGGACCGGGGGTTGTATGCAAGTCTCCCGCAAATTGGACTCTCGATCGGGCTTTGCCTGGCTTCCGGGGTGGTTGCGCTGCTCTCCTACGCACTCACGAACGAGCAATTCCTGTCGTGGGGCTGGCGCGTGGGCTTCATTCTGAGCTTCATCCTCGTCGTCGTCGGCCTCTACATCCGTCTCAACATCATGGAGACGCCTGAGTTCGCCCGGCTGAAGGAGAAGGGCGGGGAGGCAAAGGTGCCGTTCGCCTCGATGATCACGGACTATCCCAAGGAGGTCTTCGCCGGCATGGGAGCGCGCTACATCGACGGCGTGTTCTTCAACATCTTCGGTGTGTACTCAATTTCCTATCTGACCTCGCAGCTCAAGGTGCCGCGCACCGAGGCGCTACTCGGGGTCACCACCGCCGCTCTCATCATGTGCGTGTTCATTCCGCTGTTTGGCCGGATGTCGGATCGGATCGGCCGGACCCGCGTGTATTGCTGGGGATCCCTGTTCACAGGTCTGTCGGCGCTGCCTGCGTTCTGGATCTGGTCGGCATTCCCCGACGAACCGGTTCTGGTCTGGGCGGCGCTGATTGTGCCGTTCGGAATCCTCTATGCTTCGATCTATGGTCCGGAAGCCGCGTTGTTTTGCGACCTGTTCCAACCGCAGGTGCGGTACACGGGAATTTCCTTCATCTACCAATTCTCCGGAATCTTTGCTTCGGGCCTCACGCCCATCATCGCCACAGCGCTGGTTCAGGCCTACGGCGGCAACGGCGGATGGGCGATCGCGTCGTATTGCGCTTTTGCAGGTCTCGTCAGCGCAGCGTCGGCCTCGTGGATTGCCGCATTGGCCCGTCGGCGCACGGAGCTGCGTCCTTTGGGCAGCGTCGGTTACGCGGCGGGCGAATAGGTTTGGCATTCCGGAGGGATCAGTAGATGTCAGCTATCTCACGAGAATTGGATGAGATCGAGCAAGACGTCGCAATCTGGAGGAGAAGGTCATGGCGAAACGGCGGAGCCGCGTGAACATCAAGGTCCCCGCCGGGCAGCCGGAATTGGCGGCCGAGCTCGAGGTGACCAAGACCATCGCATTCTACGCGCTGATGGCGAGTTTAAGAGCCCTGGAAGGCGACACCAGAGCGAGAATCGAAAGCTTTGAGCGAGGCATCAATGCCTTCTTCTCATCTTGCGAGATCGATCTTTCGCCTGACGAGTGCGCGCGATTCCGGCATCAGGCGCAACTCACGATCGCAGACCTTCTCGGCCGCATCGACATCGATCAACGCCCCTACAAGTCGCGTGAATAGCGCAAAGCGCGTCACCAAATGAAAGGTCTGCTGTTCTGAAGTCCGGTCGGAACTCAGGATATCTTTAGAAATTGGATCAGCATCATGCTGATGCAGAACAGCACGATGAGCGATATGCTTGTTGCGAATGTGATCCGTCCGCCCAGCTTTCCAATGACGCGCAGGTCGACGCCAAGGCCCAGCGCAGCCATCGATATGATCGTCAGCACTGCCGAAATAAGCGTCAGCGGCTTGACGGCCTGGTCGGGGACGAATCCTAGAGAGCGGATCGAGGCGAGGGTAACGAAGCCGATGATGAACCACGGAACCAGATTTCGGAGGCCTGGTTTGGTCGGTGCGGTTTGGCTGGAGCCGGCGATGCGTCTGCGAGATAGGGAAAACAGCAAGACGACGGGGCCAAGCATAAGCACGCGCACCAGTTTGACGAGTGTGCCGACCTTGGCAGCGAGAACTCCGACCGGGATGGTGGCGGCGAGCACCTGCGGCACGGCATAGACGGTCAGTCCCGCAAGGGTGCCGTATTGCGTCTCGTTCAATCCGAACAGGGGAGATGCAAGCGGGAGCGCCAGCACGACGATCACGCCGAGAACCGCGGTGAAGGCGATCGAAGAGGCGATGTCGTCAGCGTCCGCGCCGATGACGGGAGCGACGGCCGCGATCGCCGAGTTGCCGCAAATCGAGTTGCCGCAGGCGATCAGAATCGAAAGGCGTTGCGAAAGGCCAAGCCAGCGGCTGATGCAATAGCTGGTTGCTAGCGCAATGATGACGGTCCCGACAATGCCGGCCATCAGGCCGACTCCGGATCCGATGATCGCGCCGAGGCTGATGGAGGCTCCCAACAGCATCACGGCAAACTCGAGCAGGAATTTCGCGCTGAAATTGATTCCCGAAGTCCATCTCGAGCCCGGCCGCCAGACGCTGCGAATGGCGATCCCCAAAACTATCGCCACGACCAGAGCTTCGACATAGGGATGAGCGAACGCGCGTTCTTCCAAGTATTGTACTTCAACCGCAACGATGGTTATAGCGGTGCAGAGCATCGTGCCGGGAACGACGGCGGATATCCGCGCGATCGCTGGTCTAATACGTTTCATCGGCGAATGCTCCGGAAGTTCGGTACTGGCCGAGCTTCGCAAAATATCAACGCCGTTTCAATGTGTGGCACACTTTGTCTCAATTAATGAGACACGATGCCCAAGTTCTGTGTCCAAGCCTATCGCTGCTCGCGGCGCCAGCACCTTGAGCGGTAACAAAGGTGTTTTGGAAAGATGTCCGGCCGGGCTTTTGTTGCAGCCTTCCTGAGGGCCGGCATCGTGCGTGCACTCCGCGGCGACTTCGTATGCGCTACGATTGCGCCTTAGTCAGGTGACTAGGGCGGCCGTGAGGCCGATGAAAATAAGCCACACCTCGCAGGCAGGGCTCTTGATGTTCGAGGGACAGTCCTGTCGAGGAGGGCTGGATGATCTTTTGCAGGAGCGGGCGCGCCCCATCGGGCGCGTCCGCGATTGTGAGGGTGGGGACGCGGCTCGTCGGCATCACCTTCTCGGGCGCGTCGAACGCGTCTCGAGCAGGTCAAGCGGCGATGGCGGAGACCTTGGCCAACGCGGCGCTGACTGCCCGGTCGGCAGCTTCCGGTCCGAAAGCGACGCCCTCTATCGTGATCACCTCAATATCCGTGACCCCCAGCAATGAGAGGGTTGCACGCAGGTAAGTGTCCTGGAAGTTGAACTGTTGCATTGGGCCTTCGCTGTAGACGCCGCCGCGCGCCACGACGATATAGACCTTCTTGCCCGTGATCAGTCCCACCGGCCCCTTTTCAGTATATTTGAATGCCACCCCGGGACGCGCGATGTAGTCGATGTACGCCTTCAGATTTGAAGGAATGCCGAAGTTGATCATGCCGGCAGCGATGATGATGCTGTCGGCCGCGAACAATTCCTTCAGGAGCTTGTCAGAAAGCGCCAATACCTCCTTTTGCGCGGGAGTAAGTTTATCGGCAGGTAGGTCGCGCCCAGTTGCGAAGCTATCGTCGATGTGAGGGAGGGGCTCGCGGGTGAGATCGCGAGCGGTAATTGTGGAGTTCGGTGCACGCGAGGCCAGCTTTTCGGCTAAGGAGCGCGCGACCTTCGTTGAATGTGACTCCAGACGCGGGCTGGAAGTGATCAGCAGTATTTGGCTCATGTCAGTTCTCTCTTGTCGCTAAGTACTCGTTTGTGTCCGACGCTAGAATGGTGACTACTTTGGAGACTGACAAGAAGGCACTTTTTTTAAACCAGGGCACATTTTTGAAACCGGGTGATCGACGCGAGCAAGGCAATAAGCGAGTGCCTCGCGGGCGTCGGAGACAAATTGACGATGCTTTTCCGAAAAGATCATGCTCAATCAAAAAACCTAAAGCGCGATGGCGATTCAACCGAAAGCCATCGCACTTTTGTGGAATTGCTCCTGGATGATCCGATGCGCTTCAACGAGATGCGCGCCGACACGGAAGCTCGCCGTCAGACGACTCCCTGACCCGTTCGCATCACCGACTTCTGCACAAAGTACATCGCGATCACCAACACGATTGACGTCGTGACGAGGATGTATCCCAGCCAATCGAAGTGCGTCAGTGACCCATCCGGGTTCTCCGCGATGATCGCGGCCGCCAGCACCGAACCGAGCCCACCTGAGAGTTGCTGCAGCGACGCGCTGATCGCGCTGAATGATCCGCGTTGACTTTGCTCGGGGATCGCCGACATCAGCGCCTGCGATGGGATCATGCGGGAGAAGATGCCGACGAACAACAGCACGTTGACGACGATCACGGTGGCCAACGAGACCTGACCGAGATGGGTGTAGATCAGCACCATGATGATAGACACCACGCTGCCGAAGACGAAGGTCGGATATTTGCCGAACGCGTCGCTCGCCCGGCCGACCAGGGGCCCCGTGACGATGCTGAACAGACCGGAGACCAGATAGATCGTCGGAAGGTAAACGATGTCGATGCCGAGATTGTGCACGGTGTACGCACTGCCGAACGGCATCAGCATGTAGCCGCCGGTTGCCAGCAGCGTCGTCACCGCGAACGCCAGCCTGTAGCGCGGCTGCCCGACGGTCGCGATCAAATGCCGGAACGGAGTCCCGTCCTGCCTCAGCCGCAGATGCGCGTCGACCGGCTGCATGACGAACGTAATGACGATGATCGCCGCGATCGACAGGCCGACGATTGCGGCGAAGCAGGCATGCCAGTTCCAGTGGTTGGCGAGAAACAGGCTAGCCGGAATGCCGAGAACCTGGCTTGCGGCGAAGGCTGTCTGAACAAACCCCATCACGCGGCCGCGCATATGCAGCGGAAACAGGTCTGTGATGATGGCGAGCACGACCGAGCCGATCACGCCGCTAAATAGTCCGGTCACGATCCGGCCGAGCAGCAGGACGTGGTAGTTCTGCGCCATCGCGCAAAGCATGGTTCCGAGGGCGAAGCCGACATAGAAGAACAAGAGCAGGCGCTTGCGATCGAAACGATCGGCAAACCCGGCGGCAAGGATGCCCGAAATTCCCGCGCTGAAAGCGTAGGCCGAAACCGCGACGCCGAATTGCCCGGCCGTAATGTTGAGCGAGGGCATCAGGATGGCGCCGAGCGGCGACATGATGGTGAAATCGAGAATGATCGTGAACTGCGTGACCGCAAGCAGCGCAATCAGGAGTGACTGGTAGCGCGAAAAGCCGGTCTGGCGTTCCTGCGGGGCGATCGGCGCCGCCAGGGTTTGATCCGTCATGTTCATTTTTCTGGTATAGAGTTGTAACTCGCGCTATATGAGTGACCATGGCAGGCCCCCGCAAGAAGGCACACCCTTTACACCCGCGCACAGCCGTGAAACCCGAGCACATCGTTGTGCCTGCCCG